>Ga0316204_10002008_pt1 | contig 49469 bp, 51 predicted proteins | sample 6monrhotite_MG_2_FD_205661 | JGI IMG/M metagenome (GOLD analysis project Ga0316204, IMG submission 205661) | Microbial mat bacterial communities from mineral coupon in-situ incubated in ocean water Damariscotta River, Maine, United States -... | ecosystem: Environmental > Aquatic > Marine >... | reverse complement strand
CGCCAGAATAGATGATAGGACGTTGCGCCTTTTCGATCATCGCAGCGAGTTCGGTAATGTCGGCAATATCCCCCTTCACCTTGGGCGCGTAATGTTTTGTTACGGCTTTTGCTTTAGGTGTGTAGGTGCCGTTTGCAAACTGAACATCCTTTGGGATGTCGACAAGGACCGGACCTGGCCGCCCATGTGTAGCAACATGAAAGGCCTGATGAATTGTCTCTGACAGTTTATCGGTCTCTTTCACCAGCCAGTTGTGCTTGGTGCAGGGGCGGGTGATGCCAACGGTGTCGGCTTCCTGAAAGGCGTCATTGCCGATCATGAAGGTAGGCACCTGACCCGAAAGAACAACAATCGGGATTGAATCCATTAATGCGTCTGTCAGGCCGGTAACGGCATTCGTCGCGCCCGGGCCAGAGGTTACCAGAACAACACCGGGTTTTCCGGTTGAGCGGGCATAGCCCTCGGCAGCATGCACAGCGCCCTGTTCGTGCCGGACAAGAATGTGGCGAATATCATTTTGCAGAAAAATCTCGTCATAGATCGGTAGCACTGCACCACCGGGATACCCAAAGATCGTGTCCACGCCCTGATCTCTCAAAGCCTGAACTAACATTTTTGCGCCGGTCATCTGGCCTGCCATCTTACTCACTCCGTTTCGCTCGCCCGGTGGGGCATCGTTCTCGCATAAAAAAGCCCCCGTTCTGGCGGGGGCGCATGGGTCCAATTATGGCGTCCGGTTACCGGTCCATGCGCATCTTGTTTACCACGACGACTAGAATGCTATGCATCCGAAGACTCCTTTAAGCGTTCGCGGAGATTAGGGGCGGGATCAGAGGTCGTCAACAGGGAATGCACTGTATTTTATGTCGCAGGGGGAGAGTTTTCTTTACTATAGTTGCGCTTCAGGGCGGATTTAGCGACATTTTGCTAAAATTAAAGGCCTTTGAGGACAAATTTTCTTGCCAAGCTCAGAGCCCGACGCCGGTCCCTTGCAAAACTCCATGCTCCATTGCATAGCGTGTAAGACCTGCGGTTGAGCTGATCCCGAGTTTTCGCTTGATGTTCTTGCGGTGTGTTTCAACCGTGCGGACTGAAATATCGAGATTTGCCGCGACCTCTTTGTTGGATTTGCCCTGTGCCAGTTCAAGCAGAATGGTCTGCTCTCTGCTGGTAAGAGGTTCGCGACCATCCTGGGTTTTCGGAGATAAGGATTCGGTTGCGCCCGTACAAAGATACCGACTGCCTTGCATGACGGTATCAATCGCAGTTTTGATTTCCTCTGTCGGCACGTCTTTCAGGATATATCCAAGCGCGCCATGCGAGAGCGCGGTAGAGATGTATTCGCTGCTGTCATGCATCGACAAAATGACAATACGCGTCTGAGGCAGGCGTTCCAGAATGATTTCGGTGGCTGAGAGGCCGTTAAGAACGGGCATGTTAAGGTCAAGTAAAATGACATCGGGATTCAGGTTTTGCACTTGATCGACCGCTTCTTGCCCGTTGGTCAGCGATCCGATGACGTCTATATCAGAATAGGTTTCCAGTATGGACTGAATCCCTTCTGCGACCATTGGATGATCGTCGACGATCAAGACACGCGTTGCACCTGTCATGCTGTTGCCCTTGCTGTGCCTTGCGGTGGTAACATTCTCGACAATGGAACGCGTGCTTCAATCACCGTTCCCTGGCGTGTGGAAAGTACCAGCAAGGTTCCGTTCAGTTGTTCCATTCTTTCTTGCATGTTTCGTAGCCCGAGACCACTGTCGACCTGCTTGTCTTTGCTTTGCCGTTCGATCCCGCGGCCGTTATCGGCAATCCGCATCGTCGCACCACTGCTGTGGCCGTAAACCTTTAGTGATACAGCAGTCGCGTCCGCGTGGCGTTCAATATTGGTCAGAGCTTCCTGTGCAATTCTGTACAATGCAATTTTAGCGTCAGCCTCAAGCCGGTTGCTGAAAACAACTGTTTCGAATTCTGTTTCGATACCGGTTCGGTTGGCAAATTCAGCGATCAGACCTTTTAGGGCAGGGCCAAGGCCAAGGTCATCCAGAATACCTGGGCGCAAATCCCGGCTGATCCGGCGCACTTCTTGTATCGCGCCATTCAGGTGGTCAATACCGCGCTCAAGGTGTTCGCCCGCACGCTCGTCACCTGCAAGCAGCCGTTTGCGGGCAAGTTCAAGCGCGTAGCGAACGCCGACCAGAATTTGGCTGATGCTGTCATGCAGTTCGCGTGCAACGCGTCCGCGTTCCTCTTCCTGGGTGTCAAAAATCCGCTGTGTCAGTTCCTTGAGCTTTGCATCGGCAAGCCGGCGTTCACGAATGTTAATGAACTGGCCGCTTAGAAAGACCAGGAACAAAGCCGCGAGTGTAATACCACCAATGTAGATGAATGTGCGTTGAATGCGGGCTTCTACTTCTGCTCGCGCTGCGGCAACGGTATCAAGCACTTCGTCGATAAAGATACCTGTTCCCACAACCCATCGCCAATCCTGAAGCCCAATGACAAAGGCAACCATTCGTGCACTTTCACCGGTCGATGGTTTGGTCCAGTCGTAACTGTGGTATCCGCTGCCAGATTTCGCGATCCTGATCAACTCGTCCACAATCGGAATTCCGTTCGGGTCGGTGAGGCCGATCCAGTTTTTGGTGATCAAGTCTGTCTGGCGAGGGCTGACAAGGTTGTTGCCGTCATAGTCGTAGACAAAGAAATAGCCATCCTGACCATAAAGCATTGCAGACAAAAGCTGGGTCACCAGAAGCTTTGCTCCTTCGTCATCAGGCAAGGCGCGCCCGTATATATTCACAAACGCAGTCCGTGTGATCGAAAGATAGTTTTGCAGCTCTGCTTTTTTCGCTTCGATCAATTGGCGTTCCAAAAGCGCGATTTCACGCTCTGCCGTTTCCCGCGACTGGTTCGCTACAATGGCGGATATTGCGACGGCAGCCAGCAACAGGGGAATGGTGGCCAGAAAAAAAATCTTCTGTCCGTAATTGAGTGTCAGGATCTTTCTTAACCCGGACATCCATCTGCCCATTGGGTGATTCCCTTCGTTTTCTCGCGCAGTGATTGCCAAAATGTAGGACGCACCGCTGCCCGTCAATTCCCAATAAATGGGCCGGATAATTGGAAAAACCTACAATCTTCGCCGAGAAAAATGATCAATCTACGCATAATTTGGTATTTCCTGATTGTATCGGCCTGTTTAGGGTTCGCCTACTTTAACGACCCGTCTGCACGTTTGTTCAGACGCTAATTCCATGGGAGGATTACTATATGGATCGTCGCTCATTTTTGAGAACATCCGCGCTCGGCGGAACCGCAGCAGCAGCTTCGACGCTTGCGGCGCCTGCGTATGCACAAGGCAAACGCACACTAACTTTGGTTACAACCTGGGGCCGTGGCCTTGCAGGTGTTCATGACGCGGCACAGCGCGCTGCTGACAGCATAACCGCCATGACTGATGGCGATCTGACGATCGATTTGAAAGCAGCGGGCGAACTCGTCGGCGCATTCGAAGTTTTTGACGCTGTGACTTCCGGTCAGGCAGATATGTATCACGGTGCTGATTATTACTTTGTTGGTCAGCATCCTGGATTTGCGTTCTTTACTGCCGTTCCATTTGGGATGACAGCTCAGGAACTCACCAACTGGTATCACCATGCCGGTGGCCACGAACTTCACGACGAACTTGGCCAGATCTTCGGTCTGAAATCATTCCTCGCCGGTAACACAGGCGCACAGGCTGGCGGTTGGTACCGCAAAGAAATCACCGGACCAGAAGATTTCAACGGTCTGAAATTCCGTATGCCAGGTCTGGGTGGTAAAGCTCTTGGTAAACTGGGCGCATCTGTTCAGAACCTTCCTGGTGGCGAAGTGTATCAGGCGCTTGCATCTGGTGCGCTTGACGGAACCGAGTGGATCGGCCCTTGGGCTGATGAAAAAGCCGGGTTCCAAGAAATCACCAAGTTCTACTACACTGCTGGTTTCCACGAGCCAGGCGCCGCTTTGACGCTTGCAACCAACCGTGAAGTTTTTGAATCACTCTCGCCAGCACATCAGAAAGTGATCGAAATTGCTTCTGGGGAAACACACCAGTGGAACCTTGCTCAGTTCATGGCCAACAACGGTGAGGCGCTTCAGCGTCTGTCGTCTTCTGGCGTGAAAATCCTTGAGTTCCCGGATTCAGTTTGGGACGCTTTCGGTGCAGCATCACAAGAAGTGCATGACGAAAACATGGGCGACGAGCTCTACAAGAAGATTTACGACAGCATGCAGTCTTCGATGAAAGCATCATCCGGCTGGATCAAACGGTCTGAAGGTACATATCGTGCACAGCGCGACCGTGTTCTTGGCTAATCGTTAAAACGAGTACAACTCTGGTCAGGCCCTGCGAATACGCGGGGCCTGATCAAACACCTGCCAGATAAGGCAGGGTCTAATCGGAAAAATGGGGGATGGGATGCTGGATGGCATAGTTTGGTTCGCGCAGAACCTATTGATGTCTTTCTATAACCTTGGTTACGCGGTGACACATCCGGGGCTGTGGCTGGACTGGTCAAATAAAGAATCGATCATGCGCTTCATCTATTATGGTGCCTCGGTCGAGTTTCTATTTGTCATTTTGACAACCTTCATCGTGATCACGGTAATTGGCTTTGTCAAAAACAGCTTCATGTGGGGCTGCGTGCGTGTTTTAGAAGGTTTTGCAAATTCCATCGGACGCTTTGTGGCATGGGCGGGTCTGTTGATGGTTCTTCAGCAGATCATTATCGTTTTCATGCAGCGGATTTTCACGCAGGCAACGATCTCGTTTGGTTTTGGAACCGGATTGACCTTTGACATCAGCTGGTGGGCTGAAGAGCTGAAACTTTACAACGCGCTGGTGGTGACGCTTTGTGCCACCTACACCTTCGTGCAAGGCGGCCATGTCAGGGTCGACCTCGTCTATTCCGTTGTAAGCTTCCGCACCAAACGGATTATCGACATGGTCGGATCTCTGTTGTTCATGATGCCGGTTTCCATGCTGACATGGCTTTATGGCTGGTTTTTCATGTGGCGGCATCTGGTTGTGCCAAACCCTTCAGCGTCAGACACGCTGGACAAGCTTATGCTCAAGTCGCGAGCGTTGCGCTGGAATGTTGAAACCATCGGCTTTTCACCCAGCGGTTTCAACGGCTACTTCCTCTTCAAAATATTGCTTGTGAGCTATGCCGGGCTGGTCTTTCTGCAAGCTGTAAGCTTCTTTTTCCGCTCTTTTCTTGAGTGGAAAGAAGGCGAAGCAAGCGCTGGCAAATACCTTGACAAAGACAGCCTTGGCGAAGGCGAAGAAGCCTTTGAAGGCACACACTAATATTAGGGGCAGAAACTATGCTATTTGGACTTGATGGCGTCGAAGTCGGGCTGATCATCGTCTTCCTTTGCCTCTTTGGAGGCATCTTGTCGGGCTTTCCGGTGGCGTTTGCCATTGGTGGTGCGGCTGTTATCTCATTCTCGATCATTGCGGCGCTCGATAGTGCCGGCATTCTTGTGCATCAGGCGATCGATGCGACATCGCAAGGGTTCAACGATATCGTGGCAACCGGTATCCACCCGGACACGATTTCGCATTTCCGATACCCGGATTTGCCAACTGTTGCAGTACCATTGTTTGAACGCGGTTGGGAAGTTGCGCTAGACCGCAACATCAGCTTCATCGTCAACCGCATGAACGAACGTGTCCTGGCGGGGCAGTCAATTGAAACGCTGTTGGCGGTTCTGATGTTCGTACTGATGGGGATCACGCTTGAACGGTCCAAGATCGCAAACGATTTGCTGACAACCATGGCGCGGGTCTTTGGGCCATTGCCCGGTGGGCTGGCAGTTTCGGTTGTTGTTGTGGGGGCGTTCCTTGCTGCATCGACCGGTATCGTTGGTGCAACCGTTGTTACGATGGGTCTTCTCAGCTTGCCGACCATGTTGCGCAACAACTACTCACCGGAACTTGCGACCGGGGTTATTGCAGCGTCCGGAACACTGGGGCAAATTATTCCGCCCTCGATTGTTATCGTTCTGCTCGGCACGTTGGCGGGAGACCTTTACTCCGCCGCGCAAGAACAACGCGCTGCAGAGGCAGGGTGTTCTGATGCGCTGACTTACCTGGGTGAAGCGGCGGTTGTTTCGGTTGGTACGCTGTTTCAGGCGGCCATTTTGCCAGGCATCCTTTTGGCGGTCCTCTACGCGACGTATGCTTTCGGCTACGCAATGATGCGCCCTCATAACGCACCCCCGGTCGTCATTGAAACAATTGAAGGTGAGGTAATTACGCGCAACGAAGCTTTGACCTGGTTCCTTATCGCGCCAGCTGGCCTGATCGGTGGTGCCATTTTGGCCGGTTACCTTGGCGTTGTCGGCTCGCAAAATGTTATCGTAGACAGCTATTCGGATGCATCAACTTCGGCAGTTTTGCGTACAAATGTATCCGACCAGTGTAAATCAGCGATGATTGATCTTCATGGCCAGGAAAAATGGGATATTGCTACTGAGCAGCAGTCCGTTATTGACGCGTCTGGAGGTGCTCAGGAAAGCCGCCAGCTGAGCGAAGAAGAACTTACGCAAGGACTGATCGACAAAGTCGCATCTGCCGCACCGGTCGGAACCGGCATTGCAATAATGTTCCTCATGCTCGGGTTAATTCTGGCTATCGCGCGTGGTGTTGCACCTTCCGCTGATCCGCGCCCATTGCTGATTGGGTTCGGCGGGGTGGTTCTGGCGATATTCGCGGACATCGCCTTTATCGGGCCGCTTACAACGCCGGGGGCAACATTGCTTATTCTGGCGATCCCATCGATCATTGCGCTTTATGGATGCCGCTACGCCGTTGCCCATCTGGGGCGCAATCAACTGATCAAAGTGGTCTTTCCGCCGCTTGTTCTGATTGTTGCTGTTTTGGGGTCTATTCTTGGCGGTATAACAAACCCGACACCTGCTGCGGCCTTGGGCGCTGGGGGTGCTATTCTTCTGGCAGCGTTCCGTAAGTTGCAGGACGAGGGTGGATCGGGAAAGCTTATCATTCAAGCGGCGTTCGCTGTTGTGATCCTGATCCTGATCGGTGTGAATTTTGATCTCAGGATAACCAGAGACTCGGTCCCGTTTGAAGATTGGGTTGCGTTCTTTGCTGCTCAGGCCGCATATCTATTTGCGATCTTTGGTATCTTTTACGCCTGCTGGGTTCTGTTCAAGGGCGGTGTGCTTAGCCCTGTTGTGCGGGAAACGGCAAAAGTGACTTCGATGGTCTTTACCATTCTGATCGGGTCGCAATTGCTGAACCTCGTTGTCATCTCGTTCGGCGGAGAGCATTACATTCAGCAGTTCCTCAAGAGCTTTGACAATGAGTTTAAGGTTTTCCTGATCGTGATGCTGGTGCTGTTCGTATTGGGTTTTGTGCTTGATTTCCTTGAAATCATTTACATCGTGATCCCCATTGTCGGACCGGTCATCTATGGCGGAACGATGGACCCAAAATGGGTCACGATCATGATTGCCGTTAACCTGCAAACATCGTTCCTGACGCCACCGTTTGGTTTCGCGCTCTTCTATCTCAGGGGGGTTGCGCCGAAAGAAGTGACGACCGGGCATATCTACCGGGGCGTTTTGCCATTCGTGTTGATTCAGGTCTTTGGGCTTGGATTGCTGTGGTTGTTCCCGGCTGTGGTTACAATTGTACCTAACCTGATTGGGCATTAACCTACGGAAAAATAAAGGCCGCGCCAAAGAATGCGCGGCCTTTCTCATTTAGCGAAACGAGACATTTCGCCAATTGTCCGTCATGTTTTGAGGTTAGTTTTTCGTTTGTCTAACGCGTTGTTGGCATACCGTCCGGCAGCTTGATCTTAGCAACCTGTTCGGCAATCGGATCAACAGACAGGGGGTGCGTATCTGCGTTGTAAGTATCGGAATCTTTCAGATCGCTCCAAACTCCATTCCGATAAATTTCCACTGCGCTGAAATTCGCTTTGTATCCCATCTTGGAACTGCCGGGCACCCAATACCCAAGGTAGACATAGGGCAGGCCAGCCTCGCGTGCGATCTGGATATGATCAAGAATAACGTAAGTCCCAAGGCTGTCTTTTACCCTGTCAGGGGCGTAAAAAGAATAGACCATAGACAGGCCGTCATCGAGCACGTCTGTCAGGCATACGGCAAGCAAATCGCGAGTTTGGGATTTCCCTTCGCCGCGCTTTGAATATTCAACGACCCTGCTTCTGATCGGGGTTTCTTCGACCATCGCGGCGAACTCGAAAATATCCATATCGGCCATGCCCCCGTCAGCGTGGCGTGTATCCAGATACTCCCGGAACAGCATGTACTGTTCCTCTGTCGCCCAAGGAGATGTTGCCTCGCGGTTAAGGTCTGTATTGCGGCGTATGATGCGGCGCTGGCTTTTTGTGTGTTTGAAATCTGCGACTCTTATCCGTGCAGACAGACATGCAGAGCAATCGGCGCAGGAAGGTCGGTACAAAACGTTTTGTGACCGGCGGAACCCTTGCTTTGACAAACTGTCATTGAGCTTGTCTGCCGAGTCGCCCTGAAGCGCCGTAAACAATTTGCGTTCCATACGCCCGTCAAGATACGGGCATGGCTGCGGCGCAGTCACGTAAAACTGGGGGGCAATGGGTAGGCTGTGGCGCATATGTGTTTTCGGCTCTTATTTCAATCACAAACGCAGACTAGCAACAGGTTTGCCTTCCGCCAAGCCCTTTGAGATTCAGAGGGTTAAACACAGAATGTCAGAAACGGGCAGACCTGTTAATCGCGGCGCAACCAAGAACGAGGTCCGTAAGACCCTGTGCGCGGGCACCCGTGAGCATAAAAATGACCGAAATCACCTGTGGGAAGACCAGTGAAACAGAAAACAGGAACCCCGCAGTGTGCAGCAGCGCCATCGATAGATCAAAACGCTCGCCGTTGTTTGTACGGAATTCTATTGCAGCCAGCCGCATTCCCGGTGTTGCGGAATTGCGCGAAAGTGAAACTGTGCGGTAAACAAAATTAACCGTCAAAAAGACAAGGGGTAGGATCAATAGAGGAATGAAGACCCCTAAAACAACTATGAGCGCCGTTATCAACGCTGTCAAAATCGTGTCGATGACCCAGGCAATCAGTCGTTTTGTCGTCACGTCCTGATAAAATTCTGCTTCGCGGTCCGGGTCCGGCAAACCCCAGGCTGTATGCGTCGTGTGCATTTTAGCGGTCTCTTTCGTCAAAGAATAAAGCGGCCCCCGTTAAAGAGACCGCCTTGATTATATATATCAGGTTTCGATGGGTTCGTCTTTATCCATCGTTTCCTTGGCTTTTTGCGCGCGCTCGTCCATGAAATCGTCGAATTCAGATTTGTCTTTCGCTTCGCGAAGACGTTCAAGGAAAGCTTCAAAGTTGCTTTGTTCGTCTTCAAGACGGCGAAGCGTTTCGGATTTGTAGGCGTCAAATGCAACGTTGCCGGAAGAGCGGAAACTGTGACGTGTGTGGGTGCGGTTGCGCCGGGCGCAGGTGCCTGAAAACATGCGTTTACTCCAGATCATGTATGCAAGAAGAGCCAGACCAACTGGCCAGAACAAGATGAAGCCAAGAACCGTGACTGCTATCCATGCGCCTTTGCCACGCGCATCGAGCCAGGTTTCTGCTTGGTTGGGCCAAGAGGCGACAGTACTCATTTGAAAACTCCGTATAAGGTTATGTTCGAATGTGAATGCCTTTCACATTACCAAGGTCGGAACATCTGCTCCTTAAATCAAGAGTGAATGTTAAACTAATTTACATTGTTTCGATAAATCAAATAAATTCAGATACTAACGCATTGGTTATTTCATGTAATTTGGTCGAACTTATCGGAAATATATGCCGAGGCGTGCCAGCAGCGGCCCAGACGGTATCGAAGTCAAGCAACCTTGGATCCAAAAACGCCCGAATAGGCGAGAGGTGACCAATCGGTGCAACCCCGCCAATCGCGAACCCGGTTTGGGCCCGGATGAGCGCCGCATCCGCTTTGCCCAATGCTTCCCCGGCGATAGCAGACGCTTTGTCCTTACAAACCTGATTCCCACCAGCCGTCAGAAACAAAACGGCGGTATTGCTGGTTTCACAGCGAAATATGATTGATTTCGCAATTTGATCCAACGCGCAATTTGCTGCATCAGCAGCTTGCACTGCCGTTCTGGTTTCGCCGGGCATTTCCAAAATCTCTGTTTCCACGCCAGCTTCGATCAGGGCATTTCTAACGCGTTTCAGGCTCTTGCTCATGTTGTCTCCGTGTCGCCACTTATTTTTGATCAGTTCAAAGGGTCTAAGGTGACTTGATCTGAACGGCAATAAACGACACCAAGAATAATTGAGTTATTGAAGAGAAACCATGGAACAGACCGAACTTCCCGATCAGGCGTACTTTGAAAGTCTTGAAAGACAGGTGTGGAACGCGCTTTTTGTCGGAGACGGTGGTGCCGATGCTGTCTTGTTAGATGATGGGTTTCTTGGGGTTTACAGCGATGGGTTCGCAGGAAAGTCCGACCATGTAGGCCAACTGAAAAACGGCCCAACAGTGTGCCAATTCACGATCAGTGATGTTCGGATGATCGCGATGGGGGATGATCATGTATTGTTGTCTTACCGTGCAGATTTTAAACGCGTCAACGAACTTAGAGGTGAAGCGATGTACGTCAGTTCAGTCTGGCGGAAAATGCTTGATCATTGGCGTAACATTTTTAGTCAGGACACACCTGCATCAGACTAGCACTATGGCCAAGTGCAGCGATATTATGTGCGGTTGACGACCCGTGTGTCGCGCAGCATCTTCGTTAAATGAATTTTACATCTCAAATTTCACGAAGTTCGATTCCCTACGAGCCTGACAGAGGTCAGGAGGCAGCGGCGTTGTTTCCGGACTTTGGCTCAGACATCCAAAACCTTGTCGCTGGCGCGGCGGGCAACAGCCCGTATCTTGCAGGCCTCATTCAAAAAGAAAAAGATTGGCTCTGCGCTGCATTCGGGCGCGCGCCTGACGCGGTCTTTAACGAGATTTTGGGAAGCCTTGAGGACTTGCCGCTGGAAAAACTAGCCACGGCATTGAGGCAGGGAAAACGTCGTGTTGCTGTATTCACGGCGCTTGCAGATCTCGGGGGCATCTGGACGCTGGAAGAGGTGACCGGCGCGCTGACGCGTTTTGCTGATATGTCTGTCGATGTTGCGATGAAATCCTTGGTAGCTGCTGAAATCCGCCGTGGCAAATTGCCGGGTATGAGTGAGTGCGACATCGAAACCGCTGGCGGTATGGTTGCGCTTGCAATGGGTAAGATGGGGGCAGGGGAGCTTAACTATTCCTCCGATATTGACCTGATTTGCCTGTTTGATGAAAACCGGTTCGACCCGGATTCCTATCACGATGCGCGGGCAAGCTTTATTCGCGTAACGCGTCGCATGACCGCGATGCTCAGCGACCTTACCGGGGATGGATATGTCTTCAGAACAGACCTGAGGCTGCGCCCGGACCCGTCTGTCACGCCGGTATGTCTGTCTATGGACGCGGCAGAGCGATATTACGAAAGTGTTGGCCGTACCTGGGAACGTGCCGCCCACATCAAGGCAAGGCCCTGTGCCGGCGATATTCAGGCAGGGTGGCGTTATCTGGAGCGGCTTCGCCCGTTCGTCTGGCGTAAACACCTTGATTTTGCGGCGATTCAGGACGCGCATGACATGCGTTTGCGTATTCGGGACCATAAAGGTCTGGGCGGCGCGATTGATCTTTTTGGCCACAACATGAAACTCGGCCGTGGCGGCATTCGGGAAATTGAGTTTTTCACCCAGACGAGACAGATCATTGCTGGTGGCCGCGATGCAGAGTTGCGTTCGCGCGAAACCGTTCCGGGGTTAAAGCAATTAGCGGAAAAGGGTTGGGTTCCCCCAGACGTGACGGAGGTTCTGATTGCGCATTATCGGTCGCATCGCGAGGTCGAACACCGGCTGCAGATGGTGAATGATGCGCAGACCCATGATTTGCCTAATTCGGACGAGGGATTTGACCGGCTGGCCCGGTTCATGGGCGAAAGCGATACTGGGGCTTTTAAAGACGCGCTGTTGCAGCGTCTTACGAAGGTGCATGAACTAACGGAAGGTTTCTTTGCGCCCGTTGAAAGCTCTGCAGAACCCGAATTGTCCGAAGCAACGAAGGATGTAGTAGAACGCTGGCGGTCCTACCCTGCGCTACGGTCCGACAGGGCGGTCACGATATTTGGGCGCCTGAAGCCCGAAATCCTGTCTCGGCTGCAAAAGGCGGCTAAACCTGACGAAGCATTGTATCAGTTTGATGGGTTCCTGGCCGGGCTTCCAGCGGGTGTACAACTCTTTTCACTCTTCGAAGCTAACCCTCAACTCATTGACCTGTTGATTGATATTTGTGCGACGGCACCGGCACTGGCGCATCACCTTTCACAAAATTCCAAGGTTCTGGACGCTGTGATCGGGGGGTCCTTTTTTGACGAATGGCTGGGGCCGGAACAGCTTTCCCAAGATCTCATTGGAATGCTCGCCGACCTTTCGGACTACGAGGCAAAGCTTGATACGGCACGTCGCTGGGCCAAAGAATGGCATTTCCGTATAGGTGTTCACCACCTGCGTGGGCTGATCAGCGGCAGCGAGGCGGGGCAACAATACGCAGAACTGGCAGAAGCGGTGCTTGCTGCGCTTTGGCCTGTAGTCGTTGATGAATTTTCCGGAAAACATGGCGATCCACCCGGCTATGGTGCGATTGTGCTTGGTATGGGGTCTTTGGGCGCCGGTCGGCTCAATTCAGGGTCTGACCTTGATCTGATCGTGATATATGACGCGAATGGCGTAGATACATCTGACGGGCGCCGACCGCTTTTGACACGGTTGTATTACGCACGGTTGACGCAGGCTCTCGTCACGGCACTGTCAGCACCGATGTCGGAAGGGCGGCTTTACGAGGTTGATATGCGTCTGCGACCTTCGGGGCGGCAGGGGCCTGTTGCTACATCCTATCAGTCTTTCACGACCTATCAGCAAGAAGAAGCCTGGACCTGGGAGCACCTCGCATTGACCCGCGCGCGGGTTGTTGCAGGCGACAAAGGTCTGGCAAAACGAATAGAGTCGTTTAGGGCGTCCCTATTGTCGGAGAAAGGCGCGCCAGACATTGTCGTCCGCGATGTTCTGGACATGCGTGCGCGTCTGGCAGAAGCCAAGCCCGCAATAGAAACTTGGGAGGCAAAGCTTGGACGTGGACGGCTTCAGGACATCGAATTGCTTGCGCAGGCGGCTGCGCTGATGGCTGGTGATACAGCGCCTAATATTCAAGGCCAACTCAAGGCTGCCTGTAAGCTTGGTTGGGTATCCGAGGCTGATATGATGACGCTTTGTGAGAGTTATGAACTGATGTGGCGGGTGCAGATTGGCGCAAAACTACTTTCTGACCGTCCGCTTGACATGGATGATATCGGCGAAGGCGGGCGCGGTTTTATGTTGCGTGAAACAGAACAGACCGAAATCAGCCAGTTGAAAGCGGATATGGAAGAACGCGGCACCATTGCCGCAAGCATAATTGACCATGCTCTGGCAAACGTACCGCATGGAAAGGCAAAACGATGAATATGAAGCAAATTGATTCACGTGGATTGTTCGAAGACAGCTATCTTATAGAAGGCATCACCGAAGGCGAATGTCGCTCAATCTTTCTGGATTGGGCAATCGGTATCCCTGTTGGTCAAGATCCGAAAGCGTGGATTAAGATCGTTCTGCAACAGTACCAACCGAAAAATCCGGATCATCCGATGACCAAAGTCTTGTCTGAGGGGCTTGGTGCTGTGAACAAGAAAGGCAGACGCGGGGGTCGCAAAGGTCGGGAAATCGACGGCTAGTCATGTTGTTTTTCAACGTGGAAGAATTGCAGCTTCCTTGGCAAGTTCATTGATCTTACTCCAGTTTTTCCCAATGATCAGTTGTTGAGGGGCGATCCAATTCCCGCTCACGCAAAGTGTATTTGAGAGTGACAGATGTCTGTGTGCCAGTTCCAGAGATGCGACGCCTGTTGGAATAAACCTGATCAGAGGGGCTGAGACGCCAAGCTTTTTCATTTCGTTCACACTGGTAGCGGTAATGGCGGGTGCAAACCTCTGAATAGCAAAACCGCGGACGTTCAGGTGCCGGGCATCCTCTTCACATGTTGCTGTAGGCAACAAAGCTAGGTTTACAAGTTCACATGCGCCCTGCAATTTGGCTGAAGGGATGGCCGAAACGCCGAAGCTCGCACCGGCGGCCTTTACGGCATGGGCGTCGCTGGGGTGAACCAAAGGTCCGGCGCCTATTCGGGTGCCGGGAACTTCCGCCATTTCGGCGATAATTTCCAGCGCCGCAGGTGCGCGCGAAGAAACTTCAAACACTGGTAAACCGCCCATTACCAGCGCCCTGGCCAGCGGCTTCGCCGAAGAAACATTATCAATCGATATTTCCGGAATAACCGGCGCCAAAGCACAAAGCATTGCAACAGGCTGACGGGTATTCGCAGGGAACATTGAACTAACCCCTAAGTTACGATGAACATGTTCTTAAAATCGTCAAAGGAAGAACGTCTCCGAATCAATTTCATCTTTATTTTCTATGACGGCCTGAACATTGGTGTTGGAAAATTGCATGGGAAAAACCTCTCTAACGAAATCTACGCATTTTCCTTTTCTGATATGATGCAAATCGATCCTTTTCTCGTCAAACGGTAGGAGAATTTGTCTACAATGGAATTTAGCAACCATTGATTGTTTCCAAATAGGGGAGAATCATTGAATCGCTGCAGTATTATCTCAATTCTGCCCTATTTTGTAACGATGTTCTGCCTCAACACAAAACGGAAATCTTTCCAGAGGTTAGGATAATGAAATCTATCAGAGCATTTGTTCTTCTTGCGGTCGCAGTTGGTCTTTCAGCTTGTAGCGCAGTCGAAACTGTTACACGCGGCCTGCCTTTGGGCCAGCCGACAATAGCGTCAGCAGCAACAGCTCCATCTTACGCTGTGCGGGATGTTCGGGTCGTTGTACCCACAAACCTGCGGGTGAGTGAAGCAAACGGGTATCGTCCCGTCGCCGATATCGTCTGGCGCGGAGACCCCTACGGTAATCGTTACGAACAGATTACCGCGATTTTTGAGGATGGCATGTCACGTGGTGCGGCCCAGCTAAATGGCCAAACACCAGTAGTTGTCGATGTTCAGGTCGCACGCTTTCACGCTTTGACAGAACGTGCCCGCTACACTGTTGGCGGAACGCATTCTATTAAGTTTGTTTTAACTGTTCGCCATGCCGAAACGGGTGCAATAATTGACGGGCCACGTTTGGTGAAGGCGGATCTCAAAGCTTTTGGTGGCACTGCAGCGATCGACGCTGAACGCCGGGGACAAACGCAGAAAGTGCGTATCACCCAGCATCTCGCGAATGTTATCCAGCAACAACTTGTCATGGCACCGCGGCCGACAAACGCCTCTTAAAGGCTTTCGTCTGTCCAAATAAACCTCTAAGGGGAAGACATGATGTCTTCCCCTTATCCTATTGTCCGCATGAAACCTAAATCCGAAGCCCGTGCCATTCGTCACGGGTTTCCTTGGGTTTATGCAAACGAGGTGGTCATGGACCGCCGAACGAAAAATATTCAGCCCGGCGCGATTGCGGTTCTCGAGGATGAAAATCGCAACCCGATGGGTGTGGTCGCGGTCAATCCGAACTCAAAGATATTCTGCCGGATGCTGGACCAGAATCCAGAAGCCGTGATCGATCAGGCATGGATGGAGGCGTGTCTATCACGCGCGCTCCGCCACCGCGAACGTCTGTATGACGCGCCATATTACCGGTTGATCCATGCGGAAAGTGACGGACTGCCAGGCGTTGTGATCGACAGGTTCGGCGACGCAGCCGTCGTCCAGCCAAATGCGGCCTGGGCTGATGTGATGTTTGAGGAACTGGCTGGGGCGCTTGCCTCGGTCACCGGGGTCACAACGATTGTTAAAAACGGCACCGGTCGCGCACGTACGCTTGAAGGGCTGGTCGAGGAAACGACATGCCATTCTGGCAGGCTTGACGGTCCTGTTACTGTCGAGATGAACGGCGCCATTTACATGGCAGATTTACTGGGCGGTCAGAAAACAGGCTTGTTTCTTGACCAGCGGCCAAACCATGCCTTCGCACAACGCCTGACAAATGGGGCCAAAGTGCTGGATGTATTTTCCCATGTTGGTGGATTCTCCCTGGCGGCTTTGGCGGGCGGTGCCGCTGGCGCAGTTGCCGTGGACGGATCCGCTGCGGCCCTTGAGCTTGCAGTGCAGGGCGCAGAGGCAATGGGTGTGCAAGACCGGTTTTCGACGATCAAGGGCGATGCGTTTGATGTACTAACCCGCCTTGAGACCGAAAAGGCGCAGTTTGATGTCGTGATTTGCGATCCGCCAGCATTTGCACCCAATAAAAAAGCGCTTGAGGCCGGGTTGCGTGCCTATGAACGCATTGCAAAGCTCGCTGCACCACTGGTTGCACCCGGGGGGTATCTGGCGCTCTGTTCCTGTTCGCACGCCGCAGACCTTGCGCGGTTCCGAAACGCCTCGGCTCGCGGCATAGGGCGGGGCGGGCGTCGGTGCCAGCTTATCCATACCGGTTCTGCGGGGCCGGACCATCCGCTTTTGCCACAGCTCGCAGAAAGCGGATACCTTAAAGCGCTGTTCTTCAGGTTAGACGGCTAATGCGTGTTCTGTGCGACGCTTGCGTGCTTTACCCAACGGTGATGCGCGAAGTGTTGATGGGGGCCGCGTCCAAGGGGTTTTTCAAACCGTTCTGGTCTGAGCGTATTCTCGAAGAATGGGCGCGCGCCGCGCGCAAGATCGGACCAACCGGTGAAATGCAGGCGCGCGGTGAAATCGCGTTGCTACGTGCCAAATGGCCCGAATCAAGTGTTCAGCCGCATGAAGGTGATTTGGCACGGCTCTGGCTGCCGGACCCGAATGATATTCATGTTCTGGCGGCTGCAATCGCCTGTTCTGCAGACATAATTTTAACGTTGAATGCCAAGGATTTTCCGCGCCATACCCTGTCTGAAGAAGGGTTGGAACGGACAAATCCTGACGATTTACTTTTCCAGTTTTACTGCGAGGCGCCAGACGAGGTAGCGCATGTCGCGCAGAAAGTGCATGCAGAGGCCGAAAGACTGGCCGGAGCCCCTCAGGAATTAAGAAAACTCTTGAAAAAAGCCCGTCTGCCAAGGCTGGCCAAAGCACTTGCGCTGAGAGGTTGTTAGCCTCCGGCGGGGATATTTTATGGAAAAAGAAAGCACTTAGTCTATTTAAGAGTGGCCCAGTCGGCCTCGAGTTTTTCGATTGCCTTTATACGTTCTGCCGTTTTTGGATGGCTCATCATCCAGGCGGGAACTGCACCTGCGCGTGATTTTGTAAGCGCTTCCAATTTGTTGAACAGGGTTTTTTGAGGTGCGGTCCCGATGCCCGATTTTGTCAGTAAGGCCGAAGCGTAGGCATCTGCCTCATATTCATCTTTGCGCGATATACGGGCGGCCAGAAGGCTCGTCAGCGCATTTGCGATCCAAACGCCAAGACCGGGAATGAAGCGGGACAAAACCATTGCCAAAGCCGTTCGCAGTGCATTCTGCCCTGAAAAATCAATCATGCGTCTGCGCGAATGGCCCAGAGCGACATGGCCAAGTTCGTGCGCGATGACGCTTGCGAGTTCGGGGCCTGTCACCTCTCCGTTTCGGTATTTTTCAAAAAAACCGCGTGTAATGAATATGCGCCCGTCTGGGGCGGCTAGACCATTTACAGGGTCAATTTCGTAAATATGCACCTTGATTCGCGGCAATTCGAGCGCCTCTGCCATTTTGTTGGTCAAGGCTTTCAATTTTGGGTCGGCCAGTTCGGTTGAACGTGTGTCAAGTTCCCGAGCCGTACGCCAGGCCGAGAAACGGTACATGACCAGTGCATAGAGAATGGCGAGCAGGATTGGGGTGAATTTCAACATGATAAAGATATGGGGCAGGGATGGACAGTGGGCAAGCTTAAGAAGCGATGTTTCCTAACGACTGAGCGCACGCATCCCCCGTTCGATACCTTCCAGCGTCATTGGGACCATCTGGTCATCGAAGATTTCCTGTATCATTTTGACTGAATGCGTGTAGCGCCAATGGGGTTCAGGCAAGGGGTTGATCCACAGGTTTGAAGGCCACTGGGTGCGGGCGCGGCCCAGCCAGACTTGCCCGGCTTCCTGATTCCAATGTTCATTCGCCCCGCCTGCGTAGGCGATCTCGTAGGGAGACATAGAGGCGTCACCGACAAATATGCATTTGTAGTCCGGTCCGTAGGTTCGCAGAATTTCTGCGGTAGAGACCTGGCCACCCCAGCGGCGCGCGTTATCACGCCACACACCTTCGTAAAGGCAATTGTGAAAATAGAAATATTCCAGATGCTTGAACTCTGCTCTTGCAGCAGAAAACAGTTCTTCAACGGTGCGTATGTAAGGGTCCATCGAGCCACCAACGTCAAGGAACAAAAGTACCTTTACGGCATTACGGCGTTCCGGCCGGGTCTGTACGTCAAGATACCCATGTTCGGCAGTGGCGCGGATGGTACCATCAAGATCAAGCTCTTCCGCCGCACCATCACGTGCCCAGCGGCGTAACCGTTTTAGTGCGACCTTGATATTGCGGGTTCCGAGTTCAATCTTGTCGTCTAAATTTTTGAACTCTCGTTTATCCCAGACCTTTACGGCGCGTTGATGCCGGCTTTCATTTTGGCCGATGCGCACCCCTTCCGGATTGTAGCCATGGGCCCCAAAAGGCGACGTTCCTGCCGTGCCGATCCATTTACTTCCGCCCTGGTGGCGGCCTTGCTGTTCTTTCAGCCGTTCTTTGAGCGTTTCCATCAGTTTATCAAAACCACCCAAGGCCTCTACTTCTGCTCGTTCTTCGGGGCTAAGATGTTTTTCCGCCAGTTTTTTCAGCCATTCGCCGGGGATGTCGACCCTGTCCATAACGTCCTGAAAGGTTATATTTTCCAATCCTTCAAAGGTCTTGGCAAAGGCGCGGTCGAACTTATCGAGGTTTCGTTCATCTTTGACCATTGCGGTACGGGCAAGATAGTAAAACCCCTCGATATCGTAGATCACAAGGCCCTTCTGCATACCCTCAAGAAAACCAAGGTATTCTCGTAGCGATACCGGTATACCTGCATCTCTGAGGGTTTCGAAAAAGGGCAGAAACATTGCCTATAACATCCGTTCCACTGCAATCGTTGCAAAGAGACCTATGATTGCAAAAATAAGCGCAAAAACAGCGGCATATTGCGCTTTGTCAAGCCTGTTTCCCTGGCGTCTTCCAGCCAGAACAACGCCAAAGATGGCGCCGATAATTAATCCCCCGATGACCAGCATTTCAGCCTCCGCTCGTTTGTCTGCGAGGGACAAGCGACATGATGTTCTCCAGACGCGCCCGAACCTCGGCTTCGGAGCCAAACCCATAACGCGCCCATCCCAGACTGTCGAGCCGGACGCTCGCGGCATCTTGCGTGCGACCAAGCTGTTCCAGCGCCTCGGCCTTTATCATCAGAAGTGTCGAAAGGAGCGCCGCGTTCTGTGCTTGTGAGACAACCGGCAGGTTTTTGTCCGCGAGTGTGAGGGCGGCATCTGGCCGTCCGGATGAAAGCAAGTAGACTGCAAGATGCATTTCAACATGTGCGGCCTGAAGCTGTGTTTCAGGGTTTGCCCGATAGATGGTTCCGGCTTCAAGAAACGCGAGCAGGGCAGCATCTGGGTTTGTCCGTGCAACAAGACGACCATAGGCAAACAAACTGAATGCAAGGCGGTTATCCGTCCATCCCTGTGCACGGGCGATATCGATGGCCTGTCGTGCCGAACTCCGCCGCCGCGTACTGCCAGCGACTGGTCCAAGCGCGGTTTCAAGCGCGTTGATCCAGGCGCGTGGTGTTGGAGATTGGGGTGTAAAGTTACCTGCGCGCCCTGCCGGGTTCAGGCGTGACAAAATAGCGGGTAGTTTCTGTGCAACCTGATCGCGCGACATTCCGTTTTGTAGCTCTGGTGCGTAGTAGATACGCAGCATTAGCATGTCAAAACCCGTCAGGACCGTATGAAAGTTATCATCATTGAAAACGGAATTAGGCAGCCGATACATATCGTTAAGCGGGCCGAGCGCCTGTGCGATCTCTTCATGCAAACAGTCGCGCAATTCTTGTGGGCTAACGTTGCTTGGAACGAAAATTGCGACTTTGTCTCTATTGGTCAGAGTGGTCCAATCCGTTACGTTGCCACGCCGGTTTGCACGAAATTCGGCCCAGTTGGAAACTCTGGGTACAACAAAACAAGCCGCCTGCGGAACGAGCCCTTGCAGTTGTCTTTGCGGAATCGCCTGAATCGTGATGTTTGAATCCCGGTTGCGTGGAACCTGAGAAATATCCAGACCTGCTTCGGTACGAAGCCGGCTGATAAGACGCCGCAAGTCCGGTGCGAGATTTGCAGGTGCATCACCGGTGACACGCAGTGTTATTGGACCCTGGAAACGGGTCATAACGGGAACGGGCCGTCCGCTTTCCATCTGAAATGAGAGTTCCAGAAAATCCCTGGAAAGGGCACTGTTGGATTGCCTTGTGGGGAGGCCGCGTTGATTTGAAAACACCTTCATGGGCGGCAATACAAGATCGGCAGGAGCGCGCCGTTCCGGGACCTCGCTGCGGGGCAGAGGAGAGCAGGCCGTAAGGGCAAGAAATGCAAATGTTAAAATGCGGAATGTCAAAGTGTTAAGGCCTTGCGTATTCTATAAACGGCGTTTTGACGCCAATGCGGCCGTACAACTGCCGCGCAACTGTATCGAAACCTCGCGTGGGCCGGCAAACAGAAGGCGCGCCTCGTTTTGCCAGCTTCGTCTGATGCGTGAAGGAGACGAATGAAAAACGTCATCTCTGCCCTCGGGCCATAAACGCGAGCCGCTCAAAAAGATGTACATCCTGTTCGTTTTTCAAAAGCGCGCCGTGCAATTCCGGAAGCGCATTCGCACCGTCCCGTCTCAGATCTTCGGGTGTCAGGTCTTCGGCAAGCAACAGTTTCAACCAATCCAGCACTTCTGAGGTAGAGGGCTTTTTCTTTAGCCCCGATGTTTCACGGATTTCATAAAATTGCGTCAAAGCTGTGGTTAAAAGCTGTTCTTTGAGGCCTGGAAAATGGACCTCGACGATTTCTTTCATCGTGTCCATATCCGGGAAACGAATATAGTGAAAAAAACAGCGACGCAAAAAGGCGTCTGGCAATTCTTTTTCGTTGTTTGATGTAATGATCACGATTGGGCGATGCTTTGCAGTGATCGTCTCGCCGGTTTCGTATACGTAAAATTCCATCCGGTCGAGTTCCTGTAGCAAATCATTTGGAAACTCGATGTCGGCCTTGTCTATTTCGTCGATCAGCAGGACTGATTTGCCATCCGCGTCAAAAGCCTGCCATAGCTTACCCTTGCGGATATAGTTTTTGACGTTGTGTACACGCTCTTCACCCAGTTGACTGTCACGCAAACGGCTAACTGCGTCATATTCGTACAAGCCCTGTTGCGCTTTGGTGGTTGATTTGATGTGCCACTCAATCATTGGCAGACCCAAAGCCGCACTGACTTGCCGGGCCAGTTCGGTTTTTCCTGTCCCCGGTTCACCTTTCACCAAAAGCGGCCGTTCCAATGTTACAGCAGCGTTTACAGCCACGGTGAGGTCTTCGGTTGCGACGTATGAGTCGGTTCCGTTAAATTTACCGGTAAAATTCATAATGTTCTTCAGTGCCTGGTTATGGATTTAAACGTGACATTACCACACGGAGCGGCCGCTTCAACTCTGTGTAATCACCTAGTGACAATCCTTTTAGATTGGATTAGACGACGGGTCATAAAGAGGGAGCCGGATGTCAGACTCACATTCAGAGCCAGTCACAGGCAAAGTTAAGGGAGCAGGTATGAAAGCCGAAGTTTTCCTACCAGACGACTATCGCCCAGCAGAAGATGAATCGTTTATGAACGAACGTCAGTTGGCGTATTTCCGACGCAAGCTGACCAACTGGAAAAACGAACTTATGGCCGATAGCAAAGATACCATCGAAGGATTGCAAGATGGTTCACGCAACATCCCAGATGTCGCAGATCGTGCCTCGGAAGAGACAGATCGTGCATTGGAGCTGCGCACGCGTGACCGTCAGCGTAAGCTGGTTGCAAAAATTGACTCAGCACTTCGCCGTATCGATGAAGGTGAATATGGATATTGCGAAGAAACAGGCGAACCAATTTCGTTGAAACGTCTTGATGCGCGCCCGATCGCGACGATGAGCCTCGAAGCGCAAGAACGCCACGAGAGGCAAGAAAAAGTTCACCGCGACGACTGATCGCCGTGAACAAAAATTTAGGGGGGCGCCGGGGCTGAATAGCTCTGGCGTCTTTCGTTTGAGAGGCTGGATTTGACGCTTGCGGATCAAAAAATAAAAGTTCTGGGTGCTGGCATTGGTGGGCTGGCAGCGGCGACGGCCCTTGCGCGCGCTGGCGCTGACGTTACCATTCTTGAGCAGGCTGACAAAATAAGTGAAGTCGGCGCAGGCCTTCAAATCAGCCCAAATGGCGCTGTCGTGCTTCAATCGCTTGGATTGGGAGACGCGATTCGAAAAAAAGGTTTTCGGGCCGAAGGGGTGCAGTTACGCGATTTTCGCGCAGGCAAGCTTGTCTTTGAACTTGATCTGACACGACAGGACACGCCGCAAAACTATTATTTTCTGCACCGTGCCGATCTGGTTAAAATGCTGGCAGAGTCTGCGCGTGATGCTGGTGTTAAAATCCGACTGCTGCAATGCGTTACAGAGGTTTCCTTCACTGAAAAGGGGCGTGCGCGGTTGCAAACAGCGCAGGGCGCAACCACGAAATCGGATATTTTGATTGGGGCGGATGGTGTCAATTCACCGACGCGTATCGCCCTGAATGGCGTCTCCCAACCCTTTTTCACGCGCCAGGTCGCATGGCGTGCCGTTGTGCCCGCATTAGGAAACGAGCCAGCAGTCGCAACAGTTTACATGGGCCCGGGTCGTCATTTGGTTTGCTATCCTTTACGTGGCGGATCGATGATTAATATCGTCGCCGTGGAAGAGCGCAGAGACTGGGCGGCAGAAGGCTGGAATCATCCCGATGAGCCAGCGAATCTGCGCGCCGCGTTTGCGGAATTCTGCCCGGAAGTTCAGGCGTTGCTGGAGCGCGTCGAAACATTGCACCTTTGGGGACTGTTCAGGCATCGGGTCGCACCAAAATGGTTCAAGAATCACACCGCGATTCTGGGTGATGCTGCGCATCCGACTTTGCCGTTCATGGCCCAGGGGGCGTCAATGGCGCTGGAAGATGCCTGGACGCTCGCAGATAGTTTGCAAAAAACGACCGAGGTCGAGACGGGGCTTGCAGCGTATCAAAACCGCCGTCATGCACGCGCGATCCGTGTAATAAATGCAGCAAGCAAGAATGCCCGCAACTACCACCTGCGTTTGAAACCTTTGCGTTTCGCCGCGCACACGGCTTTACGGCTGACAAACCATATCGCGCCAGATATGGCGTTGAAAAAATTTGACTGGCTCTATGGTTACGACGTGACGAAATCCAGTTAACCTTGGTGTCAGGCCGCGATATCAACCCAGACCGGCACATGGTCAGAAGGTTTTTCACGTCCTCGTATCGCCGAATCGATCTGACAATCACGCAACAAATCAGTGCACTGCGGCGTCATAAGGAAGTGATCAATACGAATGCCGTTGTTCCGGTTCCAGGCCCCAGCCTGATAATCCCAGAAACTATATTGCTCGGGCAGTTGATTGCGCGCGCGGAATGCCTCGGTGAAACCAAGGTTGACGATCTTGCGCCACGCCGTCCGGCTTTCGATGCGAAACAGGGCGTCATCAACCCAATCTTCCGGCTTTTTCGCGTCTTCTGCTTGCGGAATTATATTGTAATCCCCGGCCATTAAGGCTGGCTCTTCACTTATCAGTAATTCTTGCGCGCGTTTGTAGAGCCTTTCCATCCAGGCCAGTTTATAATCATACTTCGGGCCCGGTACGGGGTTGCCATTCGGGAGATACAACCCGCAGACGCGCACCGCCTGCTCCCCGACAACTGTTGCTTCGATCCAGCGGGCTTGTTCGTCGTCATCATCGCCCGGCAGACCGCGCGTCACATCCTCCAAAGGGAGCTTCGAAAGGATCGCCACGCCATTGAAGCTTTTCTGACCATGCGTTTCGACGTTGTAACCTTTGTCTTCAAACATCTCGCGTGGGAAATTTTCATCGATTGATTTAATTTCCTGCAACAGGGCAACATCAGGTTGTGCTTCATCCAGCCAATCTGAAAGTGCGTTGATCCGTGCCTTGATCCCGTTGATGTTAAATGTGGCGATTTTCATCCGGATGTCCTCACAGCGATTTCCACTTTAGTAGCTGGGGGAAAGGGGCGGGTACAAGTCTTATGATGATTTCGATCATTGTAGAGAAATCATCTGTCAGACGGCGGCAAAAACAAAATGTTCGACAAATTAGCGTCGCCGGGGCAAGCGGCCGAGAACCTGATAACGCAGAACAGGTGCTCACATTGAAAAACTTGTTCCACAGCCACAGCTGCTGGTCGCGTTGGGGTTTTCAATGATGAACCGCGCGCCGATCAGTTCTTCGGTGAAATCGATGACTGCGTTGCTTAGAAACGGCAGTGAGATTGCATCAACCACGACTTTTTGCCCATTCTCTTCAAGGATCAGGTCATCTTTTGCTGGTGCGTCCAGTGTGATTTCGTACTGAAAGCCGGAACAACCACCGCCTTCGACCGCAACGCGCAGCGCCTTTACCTCTTTTGAGGACGCATTGATCTCTGCTAAACGCTGAAATGCGCGGGGTGTGACCTTTGGGGGCAGTGTAAGTTCCATTTTATCGCCTTATGCGCGTTTTCATATTCGTTCAAAAGCAATATAAGGATGCGAACAACAGGCGACAACAGGCAGAACCATGCTAAACGCATATGCCTCGGACCCTGCTTCAGCCCGGGGACGGCTGTACGCAGAAGAAGAGAGCGCATTTAGGTCATGTTTTCAACGTGACCGGGACCGTATTATCCATGCGTCGGCGTTTCGCCGGCTAAAGCATAAAACGCAGGTTTTTATCGAACATGAGGGCGATTACTACCGCACGCGCCTGACCCATTCGATCGAGGTCGCCCAGGTGGCACGCACGATTGCGGGTGCTTTAGGGTTAAATCCGGAACTGACCGAGGCGATCGCATTGGCGCATGATCTGGGCCATACGCCGTTTGGTCATACGGGTGAAGAGGCAATGCATGTGCTGATGAAACCCTACGGTGGGTTTGATCACAATGCACAAGCGATCCGTATCGTAACGTCGCTTGAACGGCACTATGCCGAGTGGGACGGTCTGAATCTGACGTGGGAAACGCTGGAGGGGATTGCAAAACATAATGGCCCTGTTGTGGGTGATCTGCCCTACGCTTTGGCCGACTACAATACTGTGCATGATCTGGAACTGGATACCTACGCAAGCGCCGAAGCTCAGGTTGCGGCTCTGGCGGACGATGTCGCCTATAACAACCACGATCTACATGATGGTTTGCGTGCAGAATTGTTTTCAACCGATGAGCTTGCAGAGATGCCGCTGTTGGACGGGTGCTTCAAAAGGGTCGATGATAAATATCCCGGTCTGAACTACTACCGTCGCCGACACGAGGCTTTACGCCGTTTCTTTGGTCTTTTGGTAGAGGATGTGATCAACGTAAGTCGCGCGCGACTGGACGATCTTTCACCTGAAACGGTGATCGACATTCGACATGCGGGCCGTCCGATGGTTCAGTTCTCTGACGATGTTTTTCAAAAGCTGAAAGTGATCCGTGAGTTTTTGTTTCACCGGATGTACCGCGCGCCAGAGGTGATCGAGATGCGCAAGGTTGTAACGCGCGTCGTGATGGAACTGTTTCCGCTTTTCATGGAGCAGACTGATCTGCTGCCAAAGCAGTGGCGCAAAGATGTTGCAGAGGCCGATGGAGAAACGGCGCTTGCCCGGATTGTTGCGGACTATATTGCCGGAATGACCGATCGCTTCGCGATCCAGGAACACGCGCGCATGATAGGCGGGGCAGAATTGCCCGACCGGTAAAAGGCGGGTCAATCGGCGTCCATTGCGCTTTTTTAAACGGATAGATTGCTGGAAGACCAACAAGTCACTTTGTGAGCGTTGACCTTTGGGGGCGGCGTGGTAAACCCGCGCCAATACCTTGAGGAAACCGACATGAACCTATTCGCCGAAATCAGAACATTGGTTCTGGACAGCCTTGCAACCCTGACCGCCGAGGGCGCGCTGCCCGAGGGGCTGGGTTTTTCGAATGTCGCTGTAGAGCCACCGCGCGATGCAGCCCATGGCGATATGGCGACCAATGCGGCGATGGTTCTGGCGAAGCCTGCGGGGCTCAAACCACGTGATATCGCGCAAAACCTGGCGGAAAAACTGTCGCAGGATCCGCGTGTTGATCTGGCAGAAGTGGCTGGGCCGGGTTTCCTCAATCTTCGGCTGGCCCCGACGATTTGGCAATCTGTCGTTCATGCAGCGCTTGTCGAAGGTGACAAATTTGGCCGCTCGAATGTGGGGCAGGGCAGACGGGTGAATGTTGAATATGTTTCCGCCAACCCCACAGGCCCGCTTCATGTCGGTCACACGCGGGGTGCGGTTTTTGGTGATGCTCTGGCGAGCCTGCTTGATTTCGCTGGTTATGACGTAACGCGTGAATATTACATCAACGATGGTGGCGCGCAGGTCGATGTGCTCGCCCGGTCTGTCTATCTTCGGTATCTCGAAGCGCATGGTCAGGACGTTGCCTTTGAAGACGGAACTTACCCGGGTGATTACCTCATTCCGGTTGGTGCCGAACTGAAGGAAAAGGTCGGTGATGCATACGTCGGTAAAGGCGAAGATGTCTGGCTGGCTGACGTGCGGGAATTTGCCACCGAAGCAATGATGGGCTTGATCCGCGACGATCTAAAGTCGCTTGGCGTTGAGATGGATCGCTTTTTTAGCGAAAAATCATTGTATGGCACGGGCTTGATCGAAGCTGCATTGGCTGATCTTGAAAGCAAGGGGCTACTCTACGAAGGCGTTCTTGAGCCGCCAAAGGGCAAAACCCCGGAAGACTGGGAGCCGCGTCAGCAGACGCTTTTCAAATCAACGGAACACGGGGATGATGTTGACCGGCCTGTCAAAAAATCTGACGGAAGCTGGACCTATTTCGCGCCGGATATAGCCTATCACTATGACAAGGTGCAGCGCGGGTATGATGCGCTTATCGACGTCTTTGGCGCTGACCACGGTGGTTACGTCAAGCGGATGAAAGCGGCGGTGTCCGCACTGTCCGGGGGCAAGGTCACGCTTGATATCAAGCTGACGCAACTGGTGAAACTTTACAAAGACGGCAAGCCGTTCAAGATGTCGAAACGGGCAGGGACCTTTGTGACCCTGCGCGATGTCGTGGATCAGGTCGGCCCCGGCGTGACCCGCTTTGTGATGCTGACACGCAAAAACGATGCACCACTTGATTTTGATTTTGCCCATGTGCTCGAGCAGTCTAAAGATAACCCTGTGTTTTATGTGCAATATGCCCATGCGCGGGTGAATTCCGTTTTGCGCAAAGCGCGAGAGGCGGGAATTGCGGTTGATGATGCAACGCTTGCATCTGCGGACCTGAGCCAATTGTCACATGACTCAGAACTGGAAGTGGCTAAAAAACTGGCCGAATGGCCCCGTTTGATAGAGATCGCTGCACGTACGAATGAACCTCACCGTGTTGCGTTTTACCTTTATGAATTAGCGTCAGATTTTCATGCGCTTTGGAACAAAGGCAATGAATTGCCGGAATTGCGGTTCCTGCAAGAGGGTAAAACAGAAACGTCACAGGCAAAAATCGCCTTAATACGCAGTGTTGCCGTTGTTATTTCTGCAGGTCTTGGTATCTTGGGTGTAGAGCCAGTCGAAGAAATGCGCTGAAAACAAGTGCAATCGACGCTCTCATGAGGCAGCAAGACAGACCGATCCGCGTGGCGGAAAGGGCAGTGAGGCAACAATGGCGGACGTTGAATACAACGCATATCGGCATACGGAAGACTCCGATGTCGGCAATGAAATGACATTTTTGGCAAATTGGACAGGCGCGCTTCTATCCGTGGCCCTGATTGTGGGACTCGCGGTTTGGGGGTATCGTTTGGCGGTACGTGATGTATCCGGCGTTCCTGTCGTACGTGCATTGGAAGGGCCGATGCGGGTGCAACCAGAGGACCCGGGCGGGCGGCAAGCCTCTCACCAGGGTCTTTCGGTGAATTCGGTCCAGGCTGAAGGACAGGCGGCCCCAACGGCTGATCGACTGATCCTTGCGCCAAGCCCAATTGAACTGATTGCCGCGGATCAGCCTGTGGCGCGTGCTGATGCCGCTTTGCCGGTCAGAGCTGACGTGACAGAACCCGCTGAAGATATCCCCGTTCTGGTCGCTATGACCGATGTTTCAGACGAAACGAACGCTGCGGTGCAGGAACTGGCCGAGCAGATCGCCGCGACAGCGACAGAAACACAAGTCGCACAGCAAACGCCAGCCCGCGAAGATGTTGTAGATGCATCGGTTCCGGGTGTGTCGCGTTCGCTTCGGCCCATTGCACGTCCCGAAGATGCGGTGATCCATCAGGCGGTTGCCTCCGCCGAGGCGGCAGTGACAGCCGCAGTTGCCTCTGCTAACGAAGATGCGCCCCTTGAAATTGCGCCCGGCACGCGGCTCGTCCAACTTGGCGCTTTTGACAGTGCCGAGCAGGCCGAAACTGTCTGGATGCAACTGGCTGCAGATTTCGATGAATATTTCGAAGACAAATCGCGCGTCGTTCAGGAAGCAACCAGTGGTGGGCGAAAGTTTTACCGTCTGCGTGCCTTGGGGTTTGCTGATATCAATGATGCGCGCCGGTTCTGCGCAGTTTTGCTGGCAAAAGACGCAGCCTGTATTCCAGTGGTTGTTCGCTAAGGATGGGGCAGGGCGCCTATATTTTTGGCTGCAGCGGAACAGTATTGCAGTCAAAAGAATTCGCGTTCTTCAAAGAATCTGACCCTTGGGGTTTTATTCTCTTTGCTCGAAATGTTGAATCACCGGTTCAGCTAAGAAAGCTCACCAATGATCTGCGTTCATCAGTGGGGCGTGATGCCCCAATTTTGATCGACCAGGAAGGTGGCCGGGTGGCGCGACTTACCCAACCGCACTGGCGGCAATGGCAAGCACCGCTCGATCAGGTTGCATCTCACCCCGATCAGGCAGAGCGTAGCATGTATTTGCGGTACAGGATAATTGCGGCAGAGCTTCGCGATGTTGGGGTTGATGTAAACTGCGTGCCATGTGCCGATATCGCATTTCCGGATACTCACCCGGTCCTGCACAACCGCTGTTATGGCAGTGATGTTAAATCCGTTGTTCGGGTGTCCCGCCATGTAGCGAACGCTTGTCTTGATGGCGGCGTGTTACCCGTTGTGAAACATATTCCGGGACACGGGCGCGCGACCCTGGATAGCCACGTCGATTTGCCTCGCGTTGAAGCCGGCTTGTCTGCGCTTGAGGAAACAGATTTTTCAACCTTCCGGCAGTTATCTGACTTACCGCTCGGGATGAGTGCCCATGTCGTCTATGATGCGTTGGACAAGGACCCCGCAACGACCTCGAAGGTGATGATCAATAGAATCCGAGATGACATTGGTTTTGATGGCTTGCTGATGACAGATGACATCTCGATGCAGGCATTGTCAGGGGATGTTAAAAGCCGCACGAAGGCCTCTCTGCGCGCTGGATGTGACCTGATTTTGCACTGCAATGGTGAAATGGCTGAAATGGAACTGATTGCTGGTACAGCAGGTCATCTGGCCCAGAGTGCGCAGAAACGGGCCGACGCGGCGCTGCTGGCGCGCAAAACGCCTAAACCATTTGACATTACAGCCGCAGAAGCAGAGCTTCATTCGCTGTTAGGCGAGCGGATAAATGGCTGAAGACGGATTTGATATGATAGAGGCTGACGCAAAAGAAAGCGTCGAGGAACGGCTGGCCGCCGAAGCCCTTATCATTGACGTCGACGGTTACGAAGGACCACTTGATCTGCTTCTGACCCTGTCGCGCACTCAGAAGGTTGATCTGCGTAAGATATCTGTTCTTGATCTTTCGCGTCAGTACCTTGCTTTTATCGAACGCGCCAAAAGCCTTCGGATCGAACTGGCGGCAGATTACCTTGTTATGGCGGCGTGGCTCGCGTTTCTGAAATCGCGGTTGCTGCTGCCGCCCGATCCGAACGAAGAGGGGCCGTCGGGTGAAGAACTGGCCGCGCACTTGGCGTTCCAGCTTGAACGTCTGCAGGCTATGCGTGATTCCGCCGCGCGGCTTATGGCGCGGGACCAGTTGGGCCGCGATTTCTTTCGCCGTGGTTTGCCAGAAGATGTTTCACGCGTACGCCGCACGACATATAAAGCGACCTTGCTGGATCTGATGCAGGCCTATGCAAGAATTCGCACGAAGGATGAGTTTCACCCATACCAGATGGATCGCGACGCTGTCTTTACTATGAAACAGGCGCTTGAACGCATGCGCGGCCTGATCGGCTATTCCGTGGACTGGACAGAGCTTGTGAGCTACCTGCCGGAAGGATGGGAAAGTGATCCGGCCCGACGCCGTAGTGCAACGGCATCCACCTTTGCCGCTTCGCTTGAATTAGCGAAAGCTGGTAAGATTGAAATCAGGCAGGGCGCGATGTTTGAGCCCATTCAGATACGTAAGAAGGCCGGCGAAAATGGCTGATACCGACGAAATTGAGAACGAAAGCCTTTTCGAAGCGCCACCAATGGCTGAGCAGGAACGTATGGTCGAGGCGATCCTTTTCGCGAGCGCAGACCCCGTTACGGTGAAAGAACTTGAAGTGCGGATGCCGCATGGCAGCGACGCCGCCGAAGCCTTGGTTTACCTGCGTAAACGCTATAATGGCCGGGGTGTTGCAATATCAAAAGTTGGGGATGCCTGGGCGATCCGCACCGCGCCCGATCTTGGGTTTCTGATGCAGAAAGAAACGGTTGAGACGCGCAAGTTGTCCCGCGCAGCGATAGAAACGCTCGCGATTATTGCCTATCACCAGCCTGTTACACGGGCAGAGATTGAAGAAATTCGTGGCGTTTCCGTTAGTCGTGGTACAGTTGATCAATTGCTTGAACTGGAATGGATCCGGTTCGGACGACGCCGCATGACGCCGGGCCGACCTGTCACTTTTGTTGTGACGCAGGAATTCCTGGATCACTTTGGTCTGGAAAATGCGCGCGACTTACCCGGCATAAAAGAGCTTCGCGCCGCCGGGTTGTTGGAGAACAGACCACCGCCAGGGCTCATGCCCGGGCTGTCCGGAGATGGAGACGATGAAGAAGAAGCCGAAGAAGGCCAAAGCGAATTGTTTGAGGATTAAAGCAGAGGTGCGATATGAACATCAATCAGATCATTAACATGATCACCAGATTGGTCATGAGAAAACTGATCAATAAAGGGATTAACAAGGGAATTGATTTGGCCACCAACCGTGGCAAGGTGCCTGCGGATATGACGCCGGAAGAACAACAGCAAGCAAAACAGGCCCGCGAAACGGCCAAGCACGCCAAACAAGCAGCGCGAATCACCAGACGGATCACAAGGCTTTAAAAAAATATTACAAAGCCTTGAAATGTTTCGATAATTTTAATCCCTGACCCTGATAGTTGGACGAAATTCCCGCGCCATACAATTGGGTCGGAACATCAGACATCTGTTCGTAAACCAATCTGCCAACCACCTGCCCGTGTTCCAGAACAAACGGCGCTTCGTGACAGCGCACTTCAAGTACCCCGCGTGACCCGCTACCGCCTGCTGCATCATGCCCAAAACCCGGGTCAAAGAACCCTGCGTAGTGAACGCGGAACTCACCAACCATTGCGAGGTACGGCGCCATTTCCGCGGCGCAATCGGGGGGGATATGAACCGCTTCGCGGCTTACCAGAATGTAAAATGCGCCGGGGTCTAGGATGATGCGCCCCTCGCTCGTGTGGATCGGCTCCCAATAATCAGCTGGATCGTAGTGCCCGATAAGGTCAAGGTCGATCAACCCGGTATGCGGTTTGGCACGAAATCCGACGAGATCGCCATTCTCCGGCCTGAGGTCAACCGAAAACCCCAACCCCTGATCGATGTGGGCGTCGCCTGAAACCAGGCCAACATCGGCCTGACGGGCACGAAGTTCCTCGTCACTTAGCACAGCTTGCCCGCTGCGAAACCTGATCTGGTTCAGACGCATTCCGGGCCGCACCAAAACAGAAAACGATCTGGGGCAGATCTCTGCGTAAAGTGGGCCAGTGTAACCCGGTGTTATCCGGTCAAACTCGACCCCACCGTCCGTTATCGTTCTTGTCAGAAGGTCAAGCCGCCCTGTCGAGCTTTTGGCATTCGCAACCGCCTGAATGTCGTCAGGCAGATTCAGGCTTTCCATCAAGGGCACAACGTACACAGCACCCTTTTCCAATACAGCGCCAGAGGTGAGGTCAATCTGATGCATTTCAAATTCACCTAGCCGGTCCGCAACGGTAGCACCTGACCCCGCAAGGAAAGAGGCACGCACACGGTAAGCAGTGTTCCCAAGACGCAAATCAAGCGACGCAGGCTGGATTTGTTCAGCCAGGATGTCAGGGCTTGCAGAAATTATGCCCTCTTCGATCATTTGTTGAAGCGCCTGATTTGGAAGTACGCCGGGTTTTGTCATGCTTTGAAAGTTCCTTTGGGCCTTGGCAATCCGGCTTTTTAAACAAAACCGCCCGGCGCCAGATTGGCACGGACGGTTTTAAGTATGGTCGGGCTAGCAGGACTTGAACCTGCGGCCTTCCGTCCCCCAGACGGACGCGCTACCAGACTGCGCCATAGCCCGACATGCGCGCATTCATACTGTTTTTGTTGACGGGGACAAGGTGGAATACGCATATTTTTGAGGTCAACCACGCGCCGCCTTCGCCATTTTTTCGCGAATAGCCAGCAGCTTGTCGTGGATTTCCGTCAGACGGACCCGGTTTTGCTTCAGACGCTCTGGATTCGCTGCGCGCAACAAAACAAGGACAGGCTTTTCTGCGGGTAGGGGGCCTGCATCTGGCGGGTCCTCCGGGACAGTAACGTTTCTGGCCTTTGGTGTCTTTGCAACAGGGGTCGTCTCTTTTGTCGCGGGCTGTTCTGTGGCGATTTTTGTTTCCGGCTCGATATCAACGACCTGTTCTGACGCACTCTCTTCAGAGGCATCGGATGGGTCTTGTTTGGTTTCCGCTTTCGTTGCCGGTTTCACGACAGGCTCTGTTGTTTCGGCCGGCGTGGCTTTTGTCACCGGCATATCGATGACATTATTGTCAGAGCTTTCGGATTTTGAGATTTGGGTCAAATCGTCCAAAGGTTGAGACTTGGCGGAAACTGATTTCACGCCTTCGGCTTGCAGCAGTTTCTGCACTCCTTTGATCGTCATCCCATCTTCATGTAACAACCGCTTGATACCGCCTAGCAGTAACATATCGTTTGGTCGGTAATAACGCCGTCCACCAGCACGCTTAACAGGTTTGACCTGTGAAAACCGGCTCTCCCAAAAACGAAGAACATGCGCAGGCGTATCTAACCAATCAGCGACTTCACGTATTGTTCGAAAGGCGTCAGGCGATTTTGCCATGCCTGGGAATCCTACCTAGCGCTTGTTCCCGGCGGCGACCCTGTCCTTCATCAAGTGTGAAGGGCGAAAAGTCATCACGCGGCGCGGATGAATCGGAACTTCCTGGCCAGTTTTGGGATTGCGTCCAATTCTGGCCGCTTTGTCACGGATGCTGAATGTTCCAAATGACGAAATCTTTACAGACTGACCTGCAACCAAAGCATCTGACATATGGGACAACACACTTTCGACGAGCTGTGCAGAGTCATTACGGGAAAGACCAACCTCACGAAAAACGGCTTCGCTCAGATCCATACGTGTAAGTGTTTTGTCGCTCATTACGCCCCCCTTTGGTTTCGGCCAGCATAGAGGGAGGTAAATTTCCGAGTCAATATCAATGGCTTGTGGGATGCCCTTAAAACAGCATTTACCAGCGGATTACCACCGATCCCCACGCCAAACCGCCGCCAATTGCCTCTGTGACCACCAAATCACCCTGTTTTATCTGCCCGCGCTCTTTGCCGACCGACAAAGCCAAGGGAATCGATGCGGCGGAGGTATTGCCATGATCCTGAACAGTTACAACCACACGGTCCATCGGAACCTGCATGCGTTGGGCCGTGCCTTTGATGATCCGCAGGTTGGCTTGGTGCGGTACAATCCAGTCAACGTCACCACTGCTTAAGCCTGCTTTTTCAAGCGCTGCGTGAGCGGTTGCAGCCAGTTTTTCCACTGCGTGACGGAACACTTCTTTGCCCTGCATCCGCAAATGGCCGGTTGTGCCTGTTGACGTTCCACCGTCCACATAAAGCAAGTCTTTGTACTGACCGTCTGAATGTAAATCTGACGACAGAATGCCGCGATCATCCGGAGTGCCATTGCCATTCTCAGCCGCTAAAATCAACGCCCCCGCACCATCACCAAACAGAACGCTGGTCGTGCGGTCGGACCAATCCATCAGACGGCTGAAGGTTTCTGCGCCTATAACCAACACCCGCTGCGCCTGACCAGATACGATCAGCGCGTTGGCATTGGACAATGCGAAAACAAATCCTGCGCAGACCGCCTGAACATCAAAGGCATAGCCCCGGGTCATCCCCAAAGAGGCCTGAACCATTGTAGCAGAAGACGGAAAGGTGAAATCAGCGGTAGAGGTCGCAAGAACCAACGCGTCGATATCATCGGGCTTTAAGCCTGCGTCTTCCAGAGCTGCCTTGGCGGCCCGTGTTGCCAAGTCTGAAGTTGTTTGCCCTTCAGCAGCAAAATGCCGCCGTTCAATACCCGAACGGGACCGAATCCATTCGTCGCTTGTGTCGATTGTTTTTTCAAATTCGCTGTTTGGGACTACTCGTTCAGGCAAATAATGCCCGACGCCCTTTACGACGGCGCGTATTGTCATTCGGTCCTACCGTTATTGTCCCCAATTGAGGGGTTATCTTGTCTTTCAACCACCACGGATGCAACCCGCGCTGCGATTTTCTCAGAAAATTCAGACTGCGCAAGCGTGAACGCTAGCTTTATCGCTGCTGAAACGCCGGTTTCATCCGCTGCTCCGTGAGATTTGATCACAGTTCCGTTTAAACCGAGGAAGACACCTCCGTTTACACGGCGCGGATCTATGCGCTCTGTCAGGCGACGCAAAGAGGTTAGTGCGAAAAGAGCACCGAGACGTGACAGGAGGCTGTGCCTGAACGCAGCATTCAGAAACTCACGGATCAAGGTGGCCGTCCCTTCGCCGGTTTTAAGGGCGATGTTACCGGTAAAGCCGTCTGTTATGATGACATCGACCCGGTTCGAAGGAATATCGCCGCCTTCAACGAACCCGACATACTCAAAATTTGCGCCTTTTGACGCTTCGGTGATTAGGTCATTTGCAACTTTAAGTTCTGCACGGCCTTTGTGTTCTTCTGTTCCGACGTTTAGCAAACCGATTCGAGGGCGTTTGATTCCCATACCGTTACGGGCGTAAGACGCGCCCATAAGCGCATATTGAAGCAGATCTTCCTGGTCGGCGCGAATATCCGCCCCGACGTCCAGCATGATGTTAAAGCCGCCAGGGTTGCGAGACGGCCAAAGACACGCGATTGCAGGTCTGTTTATGCCGGGGAGTTTGCGCAGCCTGATCATCGACAACGCCATGAGCGCACCGGTGTTGCCACAGGAAACTGCAACGGTCGCTTCACCATTTCGGACGGCTTCGATCGTTGACCACATGGAACTGTCTTTGCCGTTGCGGACAACGTTGCTGGGTTTGTCATCCATCGTCACGACGCTGTCAGAATGGCGAATCTCACAGACATCAGCAAGCCCGTGGCGCTTGCTGATCAGCTGTTCCAGCTGTGTCTTATCGCCGTGTACGATAAAGCCGATTTCTGGATTTTTCTCAGCAGAAAGCGCAATACCGGCGACAACCGCCGCCGGTCCGTGATCTCCGCCCATAGCGTCAACAGAAATAACTGTGCGCTGCGAAACGGTGCCTGAGGCACCCGAGCTAGTTTGATTGGAAGTTTCCGTCACCATGCCCGGTTTGCCAGAAGACGGGCTTAAGCCGCGTCTTCTTCGTCCAGGTCAACTTCGTCTGCCAGTGCGACAACTTCACGGTCAGCATAGTGACCGCAAGCACCACATACGTGGTGCGGACGTTTCAGTTCGCCACAGTTTGGGCATTCCGCTGGGTTGCCGGCAACCAATGCGTCGTGCGAACGGCGGTTGTTGCGGCGCGACCGCGTAATTTTACTCTTTGGGACAGCCATGTCACTACCTCAGTCATTTGGGGCAAAACCCCGATGTTTCCTGGCGATCAGGTGTTTCTACGCACTTGCGCATCACTGCCAAACCTACCGTGTAAAGAGGCCGGGAACATACTGCGTTTCCCAGCCTGCGCAAGACTTTTCTTGACCTAAATCAAAGCTTCGTTACCTGCATCTGTCTTAACTGTCTTTTTGCAGTTTGTCACGCAATGCCGCAAGCCCTGCAAATGGACGGGCCTCTTCATCGCTCATTGCTTGTTTGCCAGGTTCTGTAAATGCCGATTCTTCAAGTTTCGCGTCAGCCACTTTAGGATATAACGGTAGCGCGAGGGTAAGTGCCTCCTGCATAACCAAGCCAATATCTATGTGGTTGCCAAGTTGCTCAATGGAATCATCTTCCGGGGTCTCTTCAATACTTTCCGCCTCAAAATCCGGAAGCGTTGACATGAAGATACGTGTCACAGGTTCGTCAATTCTTGTTACGACAGGTGCGAGAGTAAGAATACAAGGTTGAACAACCGTTGCTCCAAGCATCGCTTCCAGTCGCCAGTCAGATTTTCCCTGCGGACTTAGCCGTCCTAAAAGGCGCAGTTTTCGGACTTCGGTAATTCCAAGTGCTTTTGCCAGAGATTTAAGCTCCGGCCCATTGGGCCGAAGATCAAATTGAGTGGGCTTGCGTGTCGGAAGATCGGCCACGCGCAAAAGATGTTCAACCGGCTGAGTATCTGAAAGTTCATTCATAGAGATTGTGCATCCTTTCTTGAACCAAGGCCATTCCTTCTGTAAGCGGGATACGAGGCGAAGACTGGCGTGGCAAGGGGCTCTTAAATGTCAAACATCGGTACCCTGATGAAAAGTGGAATGATCGGGTTGGTTCTTTTGGCACTAGGTGCCTGTGCTGCAACCTATCGAAACCACGGTTATGTTCCGACTGATGGTGAGCTTGACCTGATCCTTGTCGGGGTCGACACGCGCGAAACTGTCGCCAGTTCAGTCGGGCGTCCAACGTCAACTGGTGTTCTGGCGGATGGCGGATGGTATTACGCACAAAGCCGTTGGCGGCACCATTTGTACAAGGCGCCTCAGGAAATAGAGCGGCAGTTGGTCGCAATCAGCTTTGATGGTGACGGCGTTGTCGAGAACATAGAACGATTTGCCCTCGAAGACGGGCAGGTCGTGACCTTGTCGCGCCGTGTAACGGAAAGCAACATTCGTGGCGTCACGTTTATCGGCCAGCTTCTGGGCAATCTCGGCAACCTTGATGCCGGACAGATCATTGGCGAAAACTAAAAGACGGGTCGGTTGGCTTAAGATGGATTTCAACTAGCATCTTGCGCTGGAAACTGCCGTGCACATCTATAAGCTTTAAGGAAGGCTGCGGAGCAAGTGATGGCGACAAACGACAAGGCCCGCTTTACCGCACGTCTGGCTATCTCAGCGCAGGATATCAGGGACGCGCAGAGCCTGCGCCATCTGGCCTTTATTGAAAGAACCGGTGCGCCGATGCGCGTCGGTGGGCTAGAGCAAGACAAGTTAGATGATCGGTGCCGGCATGTTCTGATCGAAGAAAACGCAACAGGAAAACTGGTTTGTTGTTTTCGGTTGCTTCCGCTGAAAGACGGCAGTGAGATTGACAAAAGCTATTCTGCGCAATTTTACGAATTGTCAGCGCTGCGGGGTTTTACGCGCCCAATGACAGAGCTGGGCCGGTTTTGCATCCATCCTGATATTAGTGATCCAGATATTTTGCGGGTCGCCTGGGCGGCTTTGACGCGCTTCGTCGATGATGAAGGGGTGGAAATGCTGTTTGGCTGTTCATCGTTCAAAGGAACTGCGGCCGAAAATTATAACGATACTTTTGCCTTATTAAGGGAACGCCACCTCGCCCCGAAACGCTGGCGCCCAAAGGTAAAGGCGCCAAATGTTTTTCAGTTTGCAAGAAGGTTAAGGCGCAAGCCTGATGCCAATCGCGCCTTGTTGGGGATGCCACCATTGTTGCGCAGTTACCTTGCTATGGGGGGATGGGTTAGTGATCACGCTGTCGTTGACCGCGATATGAACACGCTGCACGTCTTTACCGGTTTGGAAATACAGGCGATATCGCCTGCGCGAAAACGCCTTTTACGCGCCGTTGCGGGTTAGGATGTGAATAAGACCGCTTGCAGTGGTTGACCTGCACGAACTCTCAGAGTAGCCCGCTGCCATGGCACGCGCACCTCTTCTTCAGCTTTCGGATATCTCCCTGACTTTTGGCGGAGACCCTATCTTCAAAGACCTCAATCTGATCGTTCAGCCGGGCGACCGCGTTGCGCTGGTCGGGCGCAACGGATCAGGTAAATCTACTTTGATGAAGGTTATGGCCGGATTGGTTGAGCCTGATATGGGTTCAAGGGCTGTGACACCCGGAATTCAGGTAAGTTACATGGAACAACATCCTGATTTGTCCGCATTTAAGACGCTCGGGGAATTTGCATCAAGCGGGCTGGAGCCAGAAGAGACTTACCGCGTTGAAATGGCGGCTGAAGGGCTTAAATTTGATCCGACAACGCCTGTTGGCATCGCATCCGGGGGGGAGCGCAGGCGCGCCGCACTTGCGAAACTCCTGGCAGAATCGCCCGATCTCATGCTGCTTGATGAGCCAACCAACCATCTGGATATCGAGGCGATCCAATGGCTTGAATCTCAACTCAAAGAAACACGAACTGCCTTTGTCTTGATCAGCCACGACCGTGCTTTTTTGAATGAACTGACGCGTGCAACACTCTGGATCGACAGGGGAAAAACACGCAGACAGGAAAAAGGGTTTGCCGCATTTGAAGCGTGGCGCGACAAAACCTGGCAAGAGGAAGATGAAGCCCGCCACAAGCTTGATCGAAAACTCAAGGCAGAGGCACGCTGGGCCGCGGAAGGCATTAGCGCGCGCCGCACCCGAAATCAGGGGCGGCTGCGGGCTTTCAAGGAAATGAAAGCAGGGCGTTCCGAACAAGTAATGCGGCAGGGCGCCGCGGCGATGGAGCTTGATTCTGGTCAAAAATCCGGCAAACGCGTGATTGATGCCCGAGACATTTCCAAGATCTACGACGGGCGAAACATCTTGTCGAATTTCACACTCAGAATCGAACGGGGTGATCGTGTTGCCTTGGTTGGGCCAAATGGCGTGGGCAAAACAACATTGCTGAAGATTCTGACCGGAGAGATTGAGCCGGACACGGGAAGCGTTGCGCTTGGCACCAATCTTGAGGTTGCAGTTTTTGATCAGAATCGCTCAAAGCTCAGTCCGGAAATGACATTATGGGACAGCCTGACCGGCGACCCTGAAATGCGTGTTTCAGGCAAAGCTGATCAGATTATGGTGCGCGGAACCCCACGGCATGTGGTTGGGTACCTGAAAGACTTTCTGTTTGATGAAAGACAGGCCCGTGCCAAAGTGAAATCGCTCTCCGGTGGCGAAAAAGCGCGACTTTTACTCGCGAAAATCATGGCGAGGCCTTCGAACCTGCTGGTGCTCGATGAACCTACCAACGATCTGGATGTGGAAACGCTGGACCTGTTACAGGATATTTTGGCGGACTATGACGGAACGGTGCTGCTGGTCAGTCACGACCGGGATTTTCTGGACAGAGTTGCAGCCACGACAGTAGCAATGGAAGGCGATGGTAAGGCCACGGTCTATGCAGGCGGTTGGTCTGACTACCAAAATCAAAGAGTGGTCAAGGAAAGCCTGACCCACACAAAGCCAAAACCAGCAGAGCCGAAGGCATCCAAAAAAAGCAAACAACAGCCAACAAGGCTTTCCTTTACGGAACAACACCGGCTGGATGCCTTGCCGGGCGAGATTTCGCGACTCGAGGCTGAGATTGCGAAACTGGAAGGCTATCTTTCAACGCCAGAACTTTTCAGCACAACACCTGCGAAGTTCAACAAGGCCACAGACGCGCTTGTTGAACGTCAGGCTGCGCTCGCTGCAGCAGAAGACGAATGGCTTGCGCTGGAAGAAAAAGCCGCTGAGCAGGCCTAGCGCCTTTTACTGCATTCTGAGTGCACCATCGATACGAATGACTTCACCGTTCAGATAAGGGGTCTCGACGATGAACTGCGCAAGGCGCGCATATTCGCAAGGTTTGCCCAAACGCTTTGGAAAGGTCACGTCGGCAGAAAGTCCGCTGATGATTTCTTCGCCAAGGGATTCCAGCATTGGCGTCAGGAAAATACCCGGCGCAATCGCCATGATTCGCACTCCGATCGAGGCCAAATCGCGGGCAACGGGCAGGGACAGCCCCGCTATACCAGCCTTGGAGGCCGCATAAGCCGCCTGGCCTTTTTGCCCGTCAAAGGCCGCGATAGAGGCTGTATTGATAATCACACCGCGTTCGCCATCTTCATTTGGTTCATTCTTTGCCATCTCGTTTGCAGCAAGGCGAAGCACGTTGAAGCTGCCAATCAGATTGATCGAGATCGTGCGCTGGAAACTATCAAGCGCATGTGGGCCGTTGCGGCCAAAGGTTTTCTCGCCCGTGGCAATTCCTGCGCAGTTCACGCAGGCGTTGATGCGGCCCATTTCAGCGCTGGCCTGTGCAACACCTGCCGCAACAGATGCCTCGTCAGTCACATCCACAACGGCAAATCCTGCGCCAATCTCGGCTGCAACGGTTGCGGCGCGTTCCGCATCCCGGTCAAAGATTGTCACCTGAGCACCCGAGTCGCGAAATGCGCGTGCCGTCGCCTCGCCAAGGCCCGAGGCGCCCCCGGTAACAATCGCTTTGGTATCAGTGATCAGCATGGCAGGTCTCCGAAGAATTGAACATGTGTTCAGATATTCCGTCAAAGCCCATCTGTAAAGGTTTTTGCGATTGCTCTATAGCGCACGCTATTTCTCCGGAATAAGGCCCTTGGGGCTAAATCTGAGAACAAGGATCAGGATCAACCCCATGGTCAGCAAGCGCATATGGGCCACTGAATTTTGCAGATGATCCTTTAGCCAATAGCCGTCATTCAGCGGTGCCGTTATCAGTTCCATCAATTTGGCGCCCATTGGCTCTACCTCGACCCAAAGGAACCAGATCAGAAAGCCACCAAGAACGGCCCCCCAGTTATTACCCGAACCGCCAACAATCACCATCACCCAGATGAGGAAGGTAAAACGCAGTGGCTGATAGGTGCCAAGCGTGAGCTGACTGTCCATCGTTGTCATCATCGCGCCGGCGATGCCGCAGATCGCGGACCCAAGGATAAAGATTTGCAGATGTCGCGCGGTTACGTCTTTGCCCATCGCTTCGGCAGCAATTTCATTATCGCGGATGGCGCGCATCATCCGACCCCAGGGCGAATTCAGCGCTTTCTCCGCAAGCCATAGCAGGATCACCAGAACGACGGCGAACAAGCCAGCATACGCGAGCTTTACATAAAGCGTGGAGGCCATAACCGGATCATGGAACCCAAAGCTGGCCGCGCGGTTAAGGAAGGCTTCTGAGGCTTGCAAATCCACCTCGTAAGGCACAGGGCGCGGAATGCCGACAACGTTTTTCACACCGCGAGTCAGCCAGTCTTCGTTTTTCATGATGGCAATGATGATTTCCGCAATGCCGAGTGTTGCGATCGCCAGATAGTCCGACCGAAGACCAAGCGCGGTTTTACCTATGACCCATGCAGCCCCTGCCGCAAACAACCCGCCAACGGGCCAGGCCAGTAAAACTGGCAGGCCGAGTCCACCCAGATACCCGGTTCCGGCAGGGTTTACCTTTTCGATTGCCAAAACAGCTGGGTCAAACAGGAACCTGAACAGCAGAAAGCCACCAATCAGGAAGACAATCATCGCGAGGGTTCTTTTGTTTCCGGCTGCCATACGCCGATAGAGAATCCTGGCCCCAACAATAGTCGCGACACCGGTAACCAGTGCAATCCCCATGCGCAGACCGCCCACAGCCCACGCCTCGGTTGTGGGGGGCATTGAGACAAGCACAGCGGCAAGACCACCAAGCGCAACAAAGCCCATAACACCAATGTTAAATAGCCCCGCGAAACCCCATTGCAGGTTCACGCCAAGCGCCATGATGGCCGAGATCAGACCCATGTTGAGAATCAAAAGCGCGGTGTTCCAGCCCTGAATAAAGCCGGATCCAACAATCAGAGCTCCGACAATAGCGAAAAGAGTGATATTTTTCATGCTGATACTCATCCCGTGTTCCCCTTGAACAGGCCGGTCGGCTTAAACAGAAGGACAATAATCAGGATCGCAAAGGAAACCGCGAACTTGTAGTCCGTCGACAATAGCTGGACGAGCGTGCTTGGTTCCAGACTTTCCGGAAGCAGGTAAATCAGCACCTTCTTGTAGGCATAGGTAATCGTGACTTCGGAGAAAGCGATCACAAATCCCCCGGCAATTGCACCCAGCGGATTGCCAAGCCCACCAACAATGGCGGCGGCAAAGATTGGCAGCAAAAGCTGGAAATAGGTGAAGGGCTTAAACCCTTTATCAAGGCCATAAAGCACACCTGCAATGGTGGCGAGCGCTGCAACGATGATCCAGGTATAGGCCACAACGCGTTCCGGGTTGATGCCCGACAACAAGGCAAGGTCTTCGTTGTCAGAAAAGGCGCGCATGGATTTTCCGGTGCGGGTTTTGTTCAGAAACCAGAACAACAGCGCCACCACGATTACAGCTGTGACAATCGTGATCGCCTGGCTGGTCCGAAACGCGAGCCCTTCGCTAAGCCCGGTCATTGTCTTAAAATTACGTGCTGAAATGATGAACCGTTCGCCGTCTGCAAACTGCTGACCATCGGGGCCGATGATGAACCGGACAAGCCCGTTCATCACGAACATGACGCCCATGGAAACGATCACAAGGATCACCGGGGCCGCCTTTTGTGCACGGTAGAAACGGTACACCATACGGTCCGTTGCCAGCACCAGCAATGCAGCGCCCGCAATGCCAAAGGGCAGGGCGAGCAGGGCAGTTGGCATCGGCCCAAGGTTAATACCCATCGACTGGAACCACCAGGTGACAAGTATGGTAACCATCGCGCCAAAGGCCATCGTGTCGCCGTGCGCAAAGTTCGAAAACCTGAGGATGCCATAGATCAGCGTGACCCCAAGCGCGCCAAGCGCAAGCTGGCTGCCGTAAGCAATTGCAGGGACAATGACAAAGTTTGAGAATGCCACGAAGGCGTTTAGGAATTCCATCGGTCAGCCCCCCAAAAACGATTTGCGGACTTCGGGGTCGGCCAGCAGGGCCTTTCCGGTGTCGGTGAAACGGTTACGGCCTTGGACGAGTACATATCCTTTATCTGCGATCTCAAGCGCTTGCCGGGCGTTCTGTTCAACCATCAAAATAGAAATGCCGCTGCGGGCAACCTCGATAATCCGGTCAAACAGTTCATCCATCACAATCGGGCTGACCCCGGCAGTAGGTTCATCCAGCATCAAAAGCTTTGGCTTTGTCATCAGCGCACGGCCCACGGCGACCTGCTGGCGTTGCCCGCCGGAAAGCTCGCCTGCTGCCTGATAGCGTTTTTCCTTCAGGATCGGGAAAAGGTCATAGACCTGCGCCAAGGTATTTGAAAAATCGTCGGTGCGGATAAATGCCCCCATCTCGAGGTTTTCCTCGACCGTCATCGAGGTAAAGATGTTTTGGGTCTGCGGCACGAACCCCATGCCCTTGGCAACACGGGCCTGAGGGGCGAGCTTGGTAATGTCTTCACCGTCCAGTCTTACGCTGCCTTTGTGCAGGTTCAGCATGCCAAAGACTGCCTTCATTGCGGTGGATTTGCCCGCGCCATTCGGCCCCACGATTACGGCAATCTCGCCTTTAGCAACAGAGATCGTGCAATCGTGCAGAATATCAGCGCCACGGCCATATCCGCCGGTCATGTCTTCGCCAATCAGGAAGGGGTTGCTCATGCGCTGGCCTCTGCTTTGACTTTGTTCTTAAGGCCAGTACCCAAATAGGCTTCGATCACCGCGTCGTTCGCTTTGATTTCGTCAATCGTGCCTGTGGCCAGCACTTTGCCTTCGGCCATGCAGATCACCGGATCACACAGGCGTGCGATAAAATCCATGTCGTGTTCGATTACGACAAAGGTATACCCACGCTCTTTGTTCAACCGGATGATCGCATCACCAATTGTGTTCAGCAGGGTCCGGTTCACCCCGGCGCCAACTTCGTCCAGAAACACAATCTTTGCGTCGACCATCATCGTGCGGCCAAGTTCGAGCAGTTTCTTCTGACCGCCGGAAAGGTTACCCGCTTTTTCGTTCTTCAGATGATCTATTGTAAGAAATTCAAGGACTTCGTCGGCCTTTTTCAACAAGGCAGATTCTTCCTCTGCAACATGTGCGCGGTGGAACCACGCATTCCAAAGTGTTTCGCCAGATTGTGCGCCGGGTACCATCATCAGGTTCTCGCGTACTGTCATAGAGCCAAACTCATGCGCGATCTGAAAAGTGCGCAGCAGACCTTTGTGGAAAAGTTCGTGTGGAGGCAGGCCGGTAATGTCCTCGTTTTTCATGAAGACCTGTCCCGACGTTGGCTTGAATACACCTGCTATCACGTTAAAGAGCGTCGTTTTACCTGCGCCATTCGGGCCGATTAGACCCGTTATCGAACCTTCTTCTATGGCAAGGGATGCCCCATCTACCGCATGGAAACCGCCAAATGTCTTGACGAGGTCGTCTACGACGATCATTCCCAAAATCCCCTTCATGTACGGCTGTTTTTATGCCGCATATTGCAAGAACAGCCCGGGAAAAACCCGGGCTGCCTGAGTTATCAATTTATCAGATTAACGGAAACGCACGGTGACGTTTTTACCATCCTGAACTTCGATTTCACGGTAAGTTCCTGCGCTTTCGCCGGGTCCGATCAGTTCAACAGCTGATCCACCGACATAGTCGATATCACCACCATTGCGCAGAATTTCGAGACCTTTGGCAAGCTCACCCGGGTAGATTTCTTCGCCCGGGGCGTTCGCAACTTCCAGGATTTTGCCAATGTAGTCGCCTGGTTCTGCTGATCCCGCTGCTTCCATTGCAAAAGCGAACAGGGCAACCGCGTCATAGCTTTCGGGTGCGTATGGCGATGTGCCTTCAAAGCCGTTCGCAGCCCCGAACTCAGCCATCGTTTCCGCACCACGGCCGCTGGAACCTGCTATCTGTCCGTAAGACCCGTTAAGCGCCGGTCCAACATTCACCGGAAGCGAGTCGCCGATCATGCCGCCAGGCAGGACGAATTGATCGAACGCACCAGAATCAAGCGACGCGTTGATAATGCCAAGTCCGCCCTGATCAAGGTAGCCTGCAACGACAAGAATATCGCCACCCGCTGATGCGAGCGCGCCGACCTCAGCCGAATAGTCCGCTTTACCGTCTTCATGCGCTGCGTTGATAGTGATTTCGCCACCCGAGGCTACAAAAGATTCTGCGAACGCGTCAGCCAGACCCTTGCCGTAGTCATTGTTCGTGTAGGTCAGTGCGACCGATTTGACGCCGCGGTCGATAAGAATCTCGGTCATCACCTGACCTTCGCGTGCATCCGATGGCGCCGTGCGGAAGAAAAGCCCCTGATCCTCAACAGTAGAAAGGGCAGGAGATGTTGCGGAAGGTGAAATCATCACCATCCCATTCGGAATGGCAACGTTCTGCAGAACTGCTCCGGTAACACCCGAACAGTCACCACCAACCAGACCTTTGATACCCTCAGCGGCAATCAGGCGTTCAGCGTTAGAGGTTGCGAGGCCGTTGTCGATACAACCGGTGTCGGCGCGAACGCCAGCCAATGTAGAACCACCAAGAATACCACCAGCTTCGTTTATTTCAGCAATCGCCAGATCCGCAGCACTCGCCATGTGGCCGGTCAGTGATTCAATAGGACCGGTGTAGCCGAGCAGAAGGCCGAGCTTAATTTCGTCCGCGGATGCAGCATTAGCCCCCATAATGGCAGTGGCGGCAGTCGCCATAAGCAGTTTTTTCATTTTATTCTCCCTGTGAGTGATGAATTGGAATCCAACTGCACAAAAGACTACGCGCGCATTTTTCAAATAGGAAGAGGCATTTTCCTGGGTGCATTTATTGTTGGACCAGATTATTCGTTCCAGACAAATCCATCCAAAAGGTTACTAAATGGTTAACGGTCATGGATCGTTTAACATTTTTATACATTGCCTCTTTTGCAGCCCGAACACAGGCTTCAATGAATACCAATCTGGGTGTCAGATCGACAATCGAACAGATTGGGCACCACGTTCGCGGTATGGTGTTGTGCTATAATGAGCGCGATAGCATTTTGAAAAATGCGAGGGCGAAGCGAACCCGCAGGCAAGCGCAATATTGATAACACTCATGTCGGTTTGCATTAGCAGGTTGCGCGCTTTTTGAAGGCGAAGCTCCATATAGTATCGCTTAGGAGAGCGGTTGAGGTAGCGGCGAAAAAGCCGTTCAAGCTGGCGTGTGGACATGCCAACTTTTTTCGCGAGCACTGACGGTGAAATAGGTTCCTCGATATACTGTTCCATCATCTGAATAACAGCCGACAATTTCGGGTGGCGCACGCCGATGCGGGACGGAACAGAAAGCCGCTGTGTATCCTGATCTGTTCTGATGGATGAGTAGATCATCTGATCGGCGACCGCATTTCCAAGGTCTTCACCGTGATCATTTGCAATCACTTTGAGCATCAGGTCAATCGATGACGTGCCGCCAGCAGTCGTGTACCTATTTCCATCCATTACAAAGATCGATTTCGTAAGTTCAATATCGCCGAATTCCTCGACAAAACTATCTTGGTTTTCCCAATGGATTGTTGCTTTCTTTCCTTCCAGCAATCCGGCCTTGGCTAGCGAATAGCTGGCAGTACAAAGCCCTGCGATTATTGCGCCCCGGCGCGCTTCGCGACGCAGCCAGTTGATGAGTTTCTTACTGGTCGTTGCCTGAATACCGACACCACCGCAAACGAGTATCGTGTCATCCCGCAAAATTTCCTCAAGGTCGCCGTCGACTTTCAGCTCTGTCCCAGCAGAGCATTTTACGCTTTCGCCACCCTCTGTCAGAAGTTTCCACTCATAAAGCTGCTTGCCTGACATGCGATTTGCAATGCGCAATGAATCCATTGCTGAAGCAAAACTCAACATTGAAAAATCATTCAGAAGGACGAATACAAAACGTCGTGGTTTTGCTGCGTTAAACTCTACATCAACAAGTTGTCTTGAGTGCGGCATTTAAGCCAACCTTCCGCTAATTCGAATTCCCCGAATACAGGTTTCTATCGACCGTTCAAGGGCAATTCAGATCATATTTTGACTATATACACGCAGAAACAACGAATTTGGAGAATTTCTGCTGTTGGCAATGTGCCGAATTAATAGATATATACAAATCTCTCTATTCTCAAAGCTGGAGCTATGACAATGACACGGGTTTGGAACAAGTCTGACTGGCGCACAAAGCCCAGGGTTCAGATGCCCGATTATACGGATGAAGCCGCACTGAAAGCAGTGGAAGCGCAGCTTGCGAAATATCCGCCTCTTGTCTTTGCCGGCGAAGCAAGAAAGCTGAAACAATCGCTTGGGGCCGTTTCGCGTGGAGAAGCTTTTTTGCTGCAAGGCGGGGATTGTGCTGAAAGCTTTTCGCAGTTTTCGGCTGATACAATTCGCGACACCTTCAAAGTCATGCTGCAAATGGCGATGGTGCTGACCTATGGCGCGAAGGTTCCTGTGGTCAAAGTGGGCCGTATGGCCGGTCAGTTCGCAAAACCGCGCTCTGCACCAACCGAAGTCAAGAATGGCGTCGAATTGCCAAGTTACCGTGGCGATATCATCAACGAGTTGGATTTCACCTCAGGTGCCCGCATGCCTGACCCGCAAAAAATGCTGCAGGCTTACATGCAATCCGCTGCAACGCTCAATCTTGTGCGCGCTTTCAGCCAGGGCGGCTATGCGGATGTGCATCAGGTGCATGCCTGGACGCTTGGGTTTACAGACCGCGACGAGTCGGAAAAATACCGTGATATGGCAAACCGCATTTCCGACACGCTCGATTTCATGACAGCGGCGGGCGTTGACAGTAACAACTCGCATACGCTTCAGACTGTAGACTTTTACACAAGTCACGAGGCGCTGTTGCTTGAATATGAAGAAGCACTTTGCCGGATTGACTCGACCACCGGTCTTCCGGTTGCTGGATCAGGCCATATGATCTGGATTGGTGACAGGACTCGCCAACCTGACGGTGCGCATGTTGAATTTGCGCGCGGTGTGCAAAACCCGCTGGGTTTGAAATGCGGTCCGACGACTACGGCAGAAGACCTTAAGGTGCTAATGGAAAAACTGAACCCGGAAAATGAAGCGGGTCGTTTGACACTGATCGCTCGTTTTGGTGCCGGTTCTGTCGGAGACCACTTGCCGCGACTCATAAAGGCAGTTCAGGAAGAAGGGGCCAAGGTTGTTTGGACCTGCGACCCGATGCATGGCAATACGATCAAATCATCGTCCGGGTACAAAACCCGACCATTTGATTCTGTGCTGCGCGAAGTGCGCGAGTTTTTTGCCCTTCACAAAGCAGAAGGCACGATCCCCGGTGGTGTACATTTTGAGATGACAGGTCAGGACGTAACAGAATGCACCGGTGGTGTGCGCGCTGTGACAGACGAGGATTTGTCTGATCGCTATCACACAGCGTGCGATCCGCGTCTGAACGCGAGCCAGTCGCTTGAATTGGCGTTTCTGGTTGCAGAAGAGCTTTCGGAAAACCGTAAAGAGCAGCAAGCAGCAGTCGTTTAAGATTTCTGGTCAGAGCCGCAGCAATCCACTTGGCGGCTTTATCAGGTATCTGATTTGACCAATCTAAGGGCCGGGTGCATAGCGTCTGGCCCTTTTTGTTTGTAGGGCATTTGTGTTTCGGCAAAAGAC
>Ga0316204_10002007_pt1 | contig 49495 bp, 32 predicted proteins | sample 6monrhotite_MG_2_FD_205661 | JGI IMG/M metagenome (GOLD analysis project Ga0316204, IMG submission 205661) | Microbial mat bacterial communities from mineral coupon in-situ incubated in ocean water Damariscotta River, Maine, United States -... | ecosystem: Environmental > Aquatic > Marine >... | reverse complement strand
TAGTATATTGGTAGGATATTTATATTATTTAATCTAAATTCCCCGTAGCTTGCTACGGGCACAAAACCAGTGGGGTTTCCAAAGGGGAGAAACGAAGTTCTCCCCTTTGGTCGACAGCGGGGTGCATACCCCGTCGTCGAAATATAATTGATTTCGAGATTAAATCTAAAAGGCCGCTTGTTCGCCTCAGAAAGATAGTAATACAGGTTGACTATTAATGTCAGCCAGGTAGACATAAAAGGAAGGGGAGGAGAAGAAATTTAGCTATCAAACATCGTTTAGAACTTACGGACTCTTAATATAGTTCTTGTAACTAATTGAAAATATAAATTAATAGTGTAGGTGGTTTTTTGAACTTCGAAGCAGACCTCGTAAAGGGTAAATATTGAAAAAAATGGGTAAACCAAATTTTGCTAGTTGTGATGGAGATCGGAAAATTTGGAGTAGATAGTTAACATTATGTTGTCAAAATATTCATCTCCACACCTCGGCCTGATCCCACCACCCAATCTGGAACAATAAATTATGAGTTCTGAAGAACAATAGTTTTAATCAAAATGCGCCTCAACGGTTTTATTACTATCCATCGTGACACTACAATTAATATTGTTCTCTGGCGCACAATTCACCCAATGGCTAAAGGTAGCGCCTGTGCTCGGTTCTGCTCGCAAAGCTACTGCAGTTCCCACGGAATAGGTTTCGCTACAGTCTGTAAAATCCGTGCCATCAAATGTTCCACAGCTAATGCCTGGTGGATCGACCGCATAAACAACTCCAGTCTTCGAACCCTTGCTCGCATCGGCGGTTAACGTACAACAGCCTGACGGAACTGTAACGGTAATCGCCTGTGATGCTTCGTGAGTTAGTCCACCGTTATCTGTCACCCTAAGTCGTGCGGTAAATGTCGCGGTTAGCAGTGGGTTGTAAACATGTGTGGCGTTAACACCGGAGTCCATTAGATTAAAACTACCATCGTACTGAAAATCCCACTCATAGGAGACGATGCTTCCATCATCACTACTGCTGCTGGCATCAAAGGATACTATATCACCTGATTGTGGCGATGCAGGTGAAAATGTAAAACTGGCAATCGGAGTTTGATTTACAAATGTTGCCTGGCAGCTCTTGTTACTAATAGAAATTGAAACAACGGTAGTTAATCCCGCTCCTGAACAGTCACCACTCCATCCACCAAATTGCCAACCAGCAGTAGGGCTTGCTGTCAAAGTGACGGATGTGCCAACTATATAATCCTTGCTACACGTTGTGCCACAATTAATAAATCCGAAGTTGTCTGTGATCCCACCCTGACCTGTCACCGAGACTGATAAATTCAAGGTAACTGGTACATTAAAAGTGGCCGTACAATTTTCTAAACCATCAACGGTCACTTCTGCGAAAATATCAGTACCAGAACAGCTTCCACTCCATTGACGAAAAACAGAGCCGGAATCCTGAATAGCAATTAATGTTACCACTGTGCCAGGAGTAAAGGTTTCATAACAATCTGTGCCACAATCGACGCCCGGCTCTACAGTATAAGTCGCGCCATTTCGGTTAACGGTTTTCACAGTGCCACCGCCAGTCCCGTCTTTACTGACAGAGAGGCTAAAATCTTCGACTGGAGAAAAAGTCGCATGACAACTTTTATCCCTACTCATTTGAATCCAGATTTGCGTTTGAAACCCGTAACCATTGCAATCATCACCACTCCAGCCAGCAAAAACAGCATTGGCATCAGCGACCGCAAACAAACTGACCAGCGTATCTTTATCGTAACCCGCTGAACAGTCACTGCCGCAATTAATGTTTATGGCAGTAACTTTCCCGTTGCCTGACGTGGTGATGGTCAAATTTGCATTGCCATCTTCAAAGTTTGCCGTACAAGTTTTGCTTCTATCTATAGTGACAACATGCTCTTCATCACTTCCTGAACAGTCACCTCCCCAGCCAGTAAAAATCGAGCCAACATCAGCTATCGCTTTTAATGTTGTTTTGCTACCTGCCACATAAAGCGCACAAGTGGGGCCACAAGAAACACCGCGAGTTAAGGCCATAACATTGCCACTGCCGGTACCCGTTTTTTGAACCTGTAAGGTGTAATCCCAGTTATTCGAACCTACTTTTATGAATCTCGCCACGCATGTTTTTGCCTGGCCACTAATAGCATCAAGCGTAACGCTTCCATCAGTACAGTCGTAATCACTATCCCAACCGCCCCAACCGATGAATTGTGATCCGGCATCGGCAGTCGGTGTAAGCACAACGGTGGAACCTGACGGATAATACTCAAAGCAATCGGCACCACCACTGCCGCAGTCTATCCCTACGGGAGATGAAGAAACGTTGCCGGAACCATCGCCCTCTCTAAAAACCCTGAGGAATGTCTCTTTCACTTCTATGGCCTGGCTGTATGTATCCCGTGCTTCCTCAATAGGTGCCGAGAAATTTCCGGTCACACGTAAAGTGACATCAAAACTACCAGCTTGTGTGTAGGTATGGCGAACAATACGACCACTGTCGTAATCACCTGCAAGTTCATAAATTCCGTCGCCATCAAAATCCCATTCATACTTAAGAATAGCCTGATTGTCGGCAACTACTGTGTTTGGATCAAAAACCACGCTGTAACTCGCGTCGAATTCTATGGTTTTACCCACAACGCTGACGTCGCGATCGACTCCCGATGCTGCAGGAACATGCCACTCGAAATCGGCAATCGGATCTTTTGGCAACACCTCTTTCACAAAAATCACATGGCACTTTTTGTCTGCATCCATTGTAATTTCAGGCGTAGTATCACTCCCTACACAATCATCCCATAAACTATGTACCATTTGCCCTGTATCTGGTATTGCAGTTAACGGAACAATAGAATTCACTGGGAATGCAGCACGACATTGACGTCCACAGCTAATCTCACCTCCGTCATTACTAACCGATCCTGCGCCTTCTTTAGTTACGGTCAACACAAAAACGTTAGGAATACGGGTAAAAGTCACCGTACAGGCTTTATCGCTATCCATAACAACTCGTCCTGCAGCAGAACAATCGCCTTCGACACTTTCCAACTGCCAACCAACGTTGGCAACAATTCCTAAATCGATCTCACGGTTCTCTTCAATAACCCAGTCACAATGCGCGTTTGCCCGACAACCGCTAGCTCTACCCTCACCGACAATAGTCAGAGAAAGCGTATGTGTTGGAGGCGGTGGTGGTGGAGTAAAACCCGCACACTGTCGTGTTACATCACTATCAACAAAATCGACCGCATTGATGCCAGCCTGCATTGCTTGGAAAACCGCGGGGAAAATATCAACACTGGCATTTACGGCGGAAGTTGATGTAGATGTGGAAGCCGTTGCGGAAGAGTCACTGCCCATGCCTGATGGACAAGAAGAAGAGATGTTTCCGTTAGCATCTAATTTTAATAACCATGCGTCGTAAGATCCCGTTATGCCGTCAGTCCAGCCTGCAACTACATATCCTCCATCCGCACTTAAACGCACATTGTGGGACCGATCATTGGCAGCAGTACCATATGTTTTTTGCCAATCCAAACTACCATCTTCCGCCAGGTGTAAAACCCAGACATTGGCCTCACCGCCGCCAAAAGATTTGGTATGACCTGTTACCACATAAGCATCATCAGGATTTACCGCGATGGAATAAGCAACATCTTCCTGTGCGCCACCATAATTGCGTGACCACTGCACATCGCCATTACCATCCAATTTGAGAACCCAAACTGATGCCTGACTTGTGTCGGTAACACAATCGCTACATCCTGCGATGATATAACCGTCATCTTTTGTGGTTTGAATAGCGTAAGCAAGTTCATCAACCAACGCTTCACCATAATATTTTTTCCACTGCACAGTGCTATTAACATCCAGCTTTAATACCCAAATGTCATAACTAATGCTGTTTGATCGGGACACACCCACAACAATATGACCACCATCGGAGGTTGTGGTAATGGAATAGGCCTCTTCGTCTGCAGAGTCAGCATAAGTTTGTGGCCAACCTTCTTCCTGTTCACCTGCAACATTTAACTTTAACAACCAGGCTTTTTTTGCTCCGCCAGATGTGGATTGCGAATAGCCTGTTAACAGGTAACCATCAGTAGTCTGTTGTATCGATCTGACAACTTCGTGAGAATCAGCTTCGCCAAATGTTTTTTGCCAGTTTATTTCACCATTAGTTGTCAAATTTAACAGCAGAACATCTTTACCCCCTGTGCCAGAGGACTCGGTAAAACCGGCAACCATATAATCGTCACCAATTGGCTCAATCGCATAAGCTACGTCGTCAGTGTTAGCACGATAACTCTTTTGCCATTCAACCGCGCCTTTAACGGGCCCGTTACTATCACTGACTTTCATTATCCAAGCACGGCGAGTGGAGTCGAGTTTTCTTGAGGCACCGGCTAAAATAAAGCTATTGTTATTTATTACCTCAATAGAGTGAGGTGTTGCATTATCTTCAATTTGATAATCACCCGACCAAACCTCTTCGAATGCGGCATTTATTCGAAGCAAACGTACATAGCGTTCCAACCCATCATCGGCATAGGCCAAAACAATATATCCGCCATCAGGAACATCCTTAACAGCAACAGGCGTTTCGTCATAAATATGGGTGAAGCGTGTACCTTCTGTAGAGGAAGAACCGCCTGAACCTGGATAGAAAAAATCGATATTATTTTTAAACAGCTCTATGTCTTGACCCGCACCGCCTCCCGCATAGGAACCCAACATAATGATTTCACCGTTGTCTGCAATTTGCTGATCATGAATATTAAGACCTATCCCCAAATCTATCGCAGTGCCAACCCCCAACGCTTCCACTCTTTTCAGGTTTAATCCGGCATCTAGCTCGAAGGGGGTATATACACCAATTTTATTGCCTTCATCATCTACCGGCCCCCATGTGAAATAATAACTATCACCAACCGCTTGTAAATCAAATATTGTGCTATGAGGTGCCGCCAAAGCTTGATCAGAAGTAAGATCTTGTTTATAGACAAACGCTTTTATTCGTTCACCCGTTGCGTTCAACTCAAACACAAGAGGTTGGTATAATATGGTTGCCGGTTCGGTTTTAATGGTGATGGCAACGGTCCCTGCAACAATATAGTTGCCATTGCCCATTTGTTGAATGTGATATGCTGCACCAGAAGAGGGAATATCCTCGGGAAAAACATAGGTAGTAGGCCAGCCAGCCTCGGTGTTGCCATTGGCATCGAGTTTGTTAACCCATATGCGTCCTTCAAAGCGTAATCTGAATGGATCGAGGGGATTATCTAAAATACCCGCAACAATATAACCACCATCAAACGTTTGCTGCACGGCGTAGGCTTTGTCATCGTCGCTGCCGCCAAAGTTTCTCTGCCACAATATACCGCCATTATTATCTAAGCGAACGACTCCGATATCGGCATCCCCATCATCAGTGTCTATCCAGCCGGCAACAATAAACCCGCCATCGGTAGTTTTTTTAATTGCAGAGGCAACGGTCAGAGGTAGATTACTTTCCCCATATGTTTTAGCCCACTCTACATCCCCGAAACTATCTAGCTTCTGAACCAAAATATCATTGTTGTCTTCGCTCGACGAGCCGGTAGTTCCAACGAATATAAAACCATCATCTTTTTCTCCATCACCGTCATCATCAGTCTGCTGCACAGCGTAAGCATGTTCACTACCAGTACCACCGTAAGATTTAGCCCAAGTGAGAATACCTTCATCATCACCGCCACCAAACAGCCCCGCGCAACCGATAAGGAATGAAATAATTAAAAATAAATAAGTTAGATGACGCGTTAGATTCACCGTCTCTTTCTCCTTAATAATCTTTGAGCAGGTATTTATTTTGTGTCACAAGCCGTTAATTGTTTTTTTTAAATAGGTTTTTATTATTTGGAAGGTAAAGATCTTCAATTTGTAGAATTACTTTTTACAATACCTATTGTTTTGATTATAGCCTCGTCAACCATGCGTTCAACGTAGTGATTTAATCAACAATTTTTAACTACCCTGAGTCAAGATAATACGTTGGGAATAAGAGATTGCCTGAACCATTTGAGTTATACTATACGAGGAAACGATTAAGGAAGTGGGTCATGAAAAATTATGTTTTCACCTATTCTTGACCCCTATGTCCTCTCCAGACATATCTGTCAACACAGTGTTTCCTTCCGATATGGAAATATTCTTCTTGCAAAATATTATTAACCATACTTGGGTCGCTCATCTTCTTTAATATATAAGGTATGAAGTGCTTTTTGGTATTCTGCCCATTGCTCTTCTAAAAATAACACAATAGTAATTTCATTCGGTATGTGACGATAATGACTATTAATTTTATGTGATAAAATTCTGCAAATGGTAATTTTTTAAAACTAAAAAGAGACAACAATGTGATTAAAGTTTGGGGAAGGAAAAATGCCTATAATGTCCAAAAAGTCCTTTGGTTAATGGGTGAACTTGATATCGATTATGAACATATCGATGTGGGTAGTATGCCTGGAGACTTAGATACTCAAGAGTTCTTAGCGAAAAATCCGAACGGACGTATACCTCTCTTCTTTGATAAACAAACTTACATTTGGGAATCCAACACGATTTTACGTTATCTAGCGGCAAGTTACGGTAAAGGTGAGTTTTGGAATGATTGCCCAGTAACGCGCACACATATTGATCGCTGGTTAGACTGGGAACTTAGTACACTTCAACCCGATTTTTTAGGGCTATTCTGGAACTATTATCGAACACCTCAAGAGCAGCACAATCATCAACAAATTGAATATTTCAGAACACGATGTGCATTACGGTTCGAGTTAATCAATAATCATCTTAAAAATAATCAATACATGATTGGAGAGACATTTTCCATCGCTGATATCGCCGTTGGCACTTGCCTATATCGATATTTTACTATGGACTTAGAAATCGCACCGCTCAATCAGGTGAATGATTGGTATCGACTGTTACTCCAGAGACCATCTTACAAAAATAATATTGCTGTTGCTTTTGAAGAATTAAAAGGTAGGCTTGAATTTTAATGGCTCCTAAAAATCATCGTAGAACATGTCATTAACGCCTTCTAGCAGGGATTTTATCACTTTTTCCGCGACTAGATTCTGATAGAAAGCGAAGATTTTCAGCGTTGAGCAAAGCGCTTGCTAAACAGACCCTTTTGTCACAAGCAGTGCATTTGCATCGTTATCCTACTCGTTAATTCATTGCTTCTGTCAACCAAACTCACTTTATTGCGTTATTTTTAGTAGGGGCAAATAGCGTGTTAGAAAAAGATTGGTTTGATTGCTTAATCATTCTGTTCTAATAATTGTATAAATAAAAAATTTGAGCAGGAGAGTAAAATGAATAGCCTATTTGAACTTCCGAAAATAGCTATTACTCTGAAGTTTCTTGTTAATCTTAGTGTTTTACTATGGCTTTCTGCATGTAATCTTCAGAATCCAAATGAAGACTCCAGTGTTTCATTAATTGAAGAAGAAACGGGGCTACTGTACGAAGGGGCTGGTACGGAAAAAACACTTTTTACCGAAGAAGAAAAAAATACTTTGTTTGGTAGTTCCCGTTATCAGCTCAATGCAAAACAATCACAAATTCATAGAATGAAGTTTAATCAAAATGTGCGTTTTTTGATGGATCTAAAATTGGTATCAGAAGTTACTGATATGAAAGTAGAGCCTGACAAAATAACGTTTAACTTTACCTCTCATGACGACAGAAATAAATTCGTAAAGAAGGTAAAAAAACGTTCCCATCGTTTTGGTGCTAGCTTTACTAATAGACTTTTTGCGAAAGAGGCCATTTTATTGGGTACTTCAAAAAAACAACGCGTTCCATTTGTGAGAAAAATTGATCGTGTGGAGAAAGATGAACTTGAGGTGATTGTTCATACCAAACCTGTAGTTAGTCGAATGGAAGTGTTCGATAAAATATCCTACACGCTCCGTGTACCCATGAATCCTCAAAATATGGTCAACAAAAAACAGATTAAAGCGCACATAGAAAACCGTATTGGCAAAAATATTCTCGATAGAGAGATGTTTTTGGATGAAACTGGAAATTACTCAACAATCCATGCTGAAATGATCAAGCACTTAGAGCGTGGTGAGAATTTGCGAAAAGCACTGTTGAAAAGCAACAGTAGCACAAGTAGTAGAAATAAAATTGCTGCGAGAAGTAATCACGATATCGATCTGGATCGATTATCGTGACAGTGCGGGTGATAATTACTGTAATTCAGGTTCACTTATTCATACTAGCTTAGATCTACAGCTTTATCCTGTTAATCAAGGATCCGGTACAACAAAAGTTGGTACCGGTGGATGTTTTAGTCTTGGTGTTTCTGCCGTTGTGGAAATGAATGATAACGATTATTTTAAGGCTTATGTTGAAGGCAAGGAAAAACTTTGGCTGGATCTGATTTTCGTTTCTGAGTCAGAGAGGCATATTAGCCAGACAACAAATTTAATCAACGGTGATGTGCCACTGTTTGGTTCATTTTTTCTCGGCGTTTCTCTATCGTTTGGAGTAGATTTAGCAACAGAAGTGGATGTGGATGCTGGGTTAGCTGTTGTCGGTGGGTTTAATCAAAAATGGAGTATGAAACGAGGTTTTAAGGTAAAAGATGGTGATGTGATCAAAATCGCAGATAAAGATGATCATTTTGAATTCCACCCATTGAGTATAGAAGGACCAGTAAATATTTATGGTGAGATCTCCTTACAGCCTTATTTTGGGGTGAGCGTCGATGTGCTGTTAATGGAAGCCGCTGAGGGTGCAATAAAGCTTGAGCCTCATGTTTACGGTGAAGTAGATTTCCAAGGGGAAGTCTATGCGGGTAACGATACCTTAGGTGATTATACTTTTGAGACTTGTTATGACGCAGGTTATGGTATCGACTGGAGTTATTATATTCACGGCCTTTTTGGCGCTATTGACTACAATTCTCCCAGTTACAAAATTGTCGGAAGAAAATCGTTTCTTCGTGGTGGTAGCAAGCAATGTTTTCCCGCAAACGCCAATGGTGTTCCTACCGCGCTAAGCCAGGATCAACTGGCGCAAATTTCCGATGAGTTTAATAATTGTTTGGATTGGTCAGAAGATTGGGAGAACAGTGATAGCCTGCAGGGATTATTAATCTGTTGGTTAGTGGGTGATAATCACTACTCCTTTATGCGACATCTTGGTCCTCTTTACGATGATGATCCGACTAAATGGAGTGTGGGCGGAGAATACAACGAAAGATATGATGCTTGGGATATTGGTGGGATAGATGTGCCGCCACAAGATGAATTTGATTGGGCCATGGATTGGGCTGATCTATTAACCTATGGAGATGCCTATTATGATTGGCCGGAAGATAGTTATGCAGCACTTTACGGTGCTGTTGATAACGCCGGACTCTATGAAAAACATGCGCCTGTTGAATCAAATGGCGCCATTCAGCAGTTAATCGACACACAGTGCAAGGAAGAAGATAACAAATATATATGGACGGATTTTAAATCCCAACTTTGTACTCACAATTGGGACTGGTATCAAGAAGGATATTACGGACCAGACATTACTTTGGTGACTACAATAGTAGAAGAAGTGTTGGGTGTTGAAATCTACGATCCTGAAACAGACAGCTGGATTGTTGATGAGGATGCTGCCACCGAAAGCTATGAAGAGACAAGGTTAGTTTACGCGTATGATCCCGATGATCCTTTCCATATTCTATTAGAACGTAATCGATGGGCACCTCAATACTGTTTTGATTGGCATAAAGTCGCTATGCAAAGTACCGTGCCAGAAGATATGGAATTTTTCCTTAAAAAATGTAAACAGACGTTAATCGATGAACCAGAAGCCAATGATGACGAAACCGCCGGTAAAAACAGATGGGCGCTTTACGAAAAAGTTAGTGAAGCTTTTTGTGAACATCAAGAGTGCCCTTATAGTGACTCAGCATTGGAACGCTGTCCTGGTGATTTATTGGAAAATGATGGAACCGATCAGTTGGTGAGAAGAAAAGCAAACTTGGAGTGGAATGAACTCACTCAAAGTTGGGATGAAGGTAGTCGCATTAATATGTGTTTACAAACACATGTTGCAGAAGACCCTGGCAATTTGAATTGCGGTTTGACACCCGCTGATCAGGCGCATTGTAATGATGATTGTAATACAATGCCTTACTGTGGTGTTTATGATTATGGTACTGTTTATTGCACCATGGAGTATTGGGAAGAACTCAGGTCGCAATGTGAGGATGAACCGAAACCACACATTACTGAGATCAAAGAGGTTTTATTAAATCAAGGATTGGATAATTTAAAAAAAATCAATTATGCCGAATGGTTTGAAGAAGACAATATTGATCAAACAAAAGAAAATATGGATAAATATTTACACGGCAATAAACATTCTAATCTGGTGTTACATAAAGTGGAAACTCCCCAAAAAGTGCAAACAAATTTTTCTTTTGGTAATAGTGCTGCTGAAGTAAACGAAATAAATATGCAGTTGGATTAGCAATGCTGTACTCAAGCGGGGTAGTACTGATTGCCACCCCGCTAATTTTTCCTTCTCAGCTCACACTCCTTTTCAAAGAAAGAATATTCTCACCTTCTTAGTTTGGCTGATTCTTCAAGCATCAGAACAGAGTAGGCTTAAATTTTTGTCAAAGGATAGTTGAAGCACATGAGGGGCAAGTGGGATTTTATAATCACCAGCAAGGTAGTGCTGATATCTTGGTTGGAAGTAACGATTGCGGAATGGACGAACTCTCGCTCCTAACACCCAGTTTGTTTGTACTGTGAGTGTGCAAAGGTGTTATATATAGGCTAATAATTAAACAGCTCGTGTAAATATTTCGCTAAACAGATGAAATAAATGTAAAATGCATCGCCAGTTTAAAACCAATAAGGCAAATACCTAGCTTCAAATATGGTATTTGAACAGCAACAATACATATCGAGGAGTTTCTCTAAGTGCTAGACGCTTATCACTCACACGTAGCAGAACGTGCCAACGAAGGTTTACCACCATTACCACTTAGCGCTGAACAGATAGCGGACTTAATTGAATTAATAAAAAAACCACCATCTGGGAAAGAGGATGAGATATTAGAACTTTTTATCCACCGAGTCCCACCGGGTGTTGATCAAGCAGCTTACGTAAAAGCCGGGTTTCTTGCCGATATCACTAAAGGTAGCGCCAATTCTCCATTAATTGATAAAGCAAAAGCAGCTGAGATTTTGGGTACCATGCTTGGTGGTTATAACATTCAGCCACTCATCGAATTATTAGACGACGATTCCGTTGCACCTATTGCAGTCACCGCACTTTCCAAAACACTTTTAATGTTTGACGCTTATCACGATATTATAGAGAAAGCGAAGACCAATACTTTTGCAAAACAAATTGTTGATAGCTGGGCAAATGCTGAATGGTTTACTAACAAAGCAATAATGCCTAAAGAGATTACGGTCACTGTTTTTAAAGTTGACGGTGAAACGAATACCGACGATTTATCTCCAGCGTCAGAAGCGTGGAGCCGACCAGACATTCCGTTACATGCGAAAGCGATGCTGATCAACACAATGGACGGCGCGCTGAATGAAATCGAGGAGTTGAAGAAGAAAGGTCACCCACTTGCTTATGTTGGTGATGTGGTTGGGACAGGTTCTTCCCGAAAATCAGCAATTAACTCAGTATTGTGGCACATGGGTGCAGAGATCCCCTATGTGCCTAACAAACACCAGGGTGGGGTAGTACTTGGTGGTAAGATCGCGCCCATCTTTTTTAATACCGCAGAAGATTCCGGCGCATTACCTATTGAGTGCGATGTTAGCAAGTTAAATATGGGTGATGTGATTACCATATTCCCATACGAAGGAAAAATTAAAGACGACGCGGGAAATGTACTTTCCGAATTCAACTTGAAACCGACAACCATGCCAGATGAAATTCGTGCTGGCGGTCGTATTCCTCTAATCATCGGTCGCTCTTTAACGGATAAAACCCGCGAAGCGTTGGGGATGGAGCCATCTGATATTTTCTTACGCCCAGATACAGCTGCAGATACGGGCAAAGGCTTTACGCTTGCCCAAAAAATTGTCGGTAAAGCATGTGGTGTCGAAGGGGTTCGCCCAGGCACTTATTGTGAGCCAAGAATTACGACGGTTGGTTCGCAAGATACTACCGGCGCAATGACACGAGATGAGCTGAAAGAGCTTGCTTGTTTAGGTTTTTCATCTGATTTGGTGATGCAGAGTTTTTGTCATACTGCAGCTTATCCCAAACCTGTGGATATTAAACTGCAGCACTCTTTACCTGAGTTCATTCAAAATCGCGGTGGTGTTGCATTACGTCCTGGTGATGGAATTATTCACTCGTGGCTAAACCGCATGTTGTTACCGGATACAGTGGGTACCGGTGGTGATTCACATACTCGCTTCCCTATGGGTATTAGTTTTCCTGCAGGTTCTGGGCTTGTTGCTTTTGGCGCTGCGCTTGGTGTTATGCCGTTGGATATGCCTGAATCAGTGTTGGTGCGTTTTAAAGGTAAAATGCAGCCAGGTATTACACTGCGTGATTTGGTTCATGCCATTCCATATGCAGCAATTCAACAAGATCTTTTGACAGTTGAAAAGGCTGGCAAGAAAAATATCTTTTCTGGCCGTGTATTAGAAATAGAAGGTTTACCAGACCTTAAAGTTGAGCAGGCTTTCGAGCTTGCAGATGCTTCAGCTGAGCGTTCTGCTAACGGTTGCACCGTACGTTTAAATAAAGAACCAGTTATTGAGTATTTAACCTCAAATATAACCCTGTTGAAATGGATGATTGCCAACGATTATGAAAGTAAACGTACTTTGCAGAGACGCATCGATGCCATGCAAGCTTGGCTGGATGCTCCGGACCTTTTAGAGCCGGATGCCAATGCAGAATATGCAGCGGTGATTGAAATTGATTTGAATGAAGTCAAAGAGCCTATTCTTTGCTGCCCTAACGATCCAGATGACGTGAAGCTGCTTTCTGACGTGGCAAATACTTCTATTGATGAAGTATTCATTGGTTCTTGTATGACCAATATTGGCCATTTCCGTGCTGCTGCAAAGGTGCTTGAAGATCAAAGTAATGTACCGACCCGATTGTGGGTTTCTCCACCGACAAAAATGGATATGCATATTTTAACAGAAGAAGGGCATTATTCGACATTCGGAAAAGCAGGCGCAAGAATGGAGATGCCCGGTTGCTCGCTGTGCATGGGTAACCAGGCTCGAGTGAAGGATAACGCTACGGTAGTTTCAACATCTACACGTAATTTCCCTAATCGTTTAGGGAAAGGCGCAAATGTTTATCTCTCATCAGCGGAGCTGGCAGCAGTTGCCTCATTGCTAGGGCATATACCAAATCAAGAAGAGTACATGCAATATTCTGATAAAATTACGCCTGTCTCAGATAACATATACCGCTATATGAATTTTCACGAGATAGAAGATTATAAATCGGTTGCAGATAAGGTTATTCCGATTGCAGAAATAAAATAACAGTCAGTTCTCGCTCAAGCTTAGTCCACATCTGGATGAGCTTTGCTGGTGATATGCTTATCTTCAAAAAAGGCAAACTTCGGTTTGCCTTTTTTGTTATCTGAAGATCCGATTCTATCTCGGGGAAATATCGATTATTTATGCAAAAATATGAGTAAATCTCTTTTCTTGAGCATCATGCCCTGATATGTTAGTTGTACAGAAATATGACTACCGATTTAAGAAAAAACGGATGAAATATCATCGAATCCGTTGTCCGAATTGGTTTTACTGGGTGAGCTACGGTGTTTAGTTAACCACGAGTAAAATCATAGTAGGTGAGTATAACTAGATCAATAAACAGGCTTCGGCATCTCGCCAAAGGGAGAAAGTGGTATATGAATCACTACAAAAAACTACTAATCTGTACGTTTTTTATTTTTTGTTTGTTGCCGATGGCAGCTCACTCCGCAGTATTTGAGGCCAACGATGAATTAAATGACCTTGTCGATATCAATCCAGGTGACGGTTTATGTGTAACATCAAATGGAAGTTGTACCTTAAGAGCTGCAATTCAAGAGAGTAATGCACTCGACGGTGCAGATACGATTTTACTCGGTGCAAAAACGTATAGACTTTCTATTCCTGGGCGCAATGAAAATGCTTCATCAACAGGCGATCTAGATATAACTGATGATTTAATCATAGAAGGGTTGGGAGCCAGAAATACATTTATTGATGGTGGTAGAATTGATCGTGTTTTCGAAATTAAATCCGAAGAGAGTAATGAAATACTGTCTGTATCGATAAAGAACGTAAGTATTACCAGAGGGGAAGTGCTTATATGGGCGGAAACACCTAACCCTTTTGATCCAACTTTGGAACCAACCGCTGACTGGGAAGCTGGAGGCTTGGGTGGTGGTATTTCTGTAATAAATACAGTTCTAGATTTGGAAGATGTTTGGATTTACCAAAATGTTGCAATGGGTTTAGGCGGGGGAATTTCAGCTTTACGATCAAAAGTGAATATAAAACATTCATCGATATTCAATAATGAAAGTAGCGTAGGGGCTGGGATAGCCAGTTCCGGTGAAGAAATGAATATTTCTGATTCATTGATATTCAATAATCCCCATTCACAAATTGACACTATATCTTCAATAACTTTTCTTGGTGGAGGAATTTTTAATTTTGGTAATCTAACCATTGATAGAACCTTGTTATATAACAACACCGCTGAGGTAGATGGTGGAGCTTTGTATCACGGCTTTGGCATACTGAGAGTCAGAAATTCAACGTTGACAAAAAATTCAGCGAAAAGAAACGGCGGTGCGGTCTATTATCGAACCGGAGGGTTTACAGGCTCCAGCGCCCCAGTTATTGTTAATAGCGCTATTATTGATAATGGTGCGTATAGTATCGATAAATCTGATGATTTTTTTGGTATGTCTATACCTTATTTACCTGTTTACTCAGAATTCTTTTCGTTTAATAATCAAGTTTCCCCTAATTTACCAGAAAATCTCCCTTTTCCAATTCCAACCGAAGAAACGATAGATTTTTCCGTTCCTGTAGGAGATGGTGAAGATGGTATTGGAGCATTTGGTGGTGGTGGAATTTTTGTTTCTGGTCGATTTGATAGCGGTGGACCAGCGATGACCACTTTTCCTATCGCTAACTCTGTTGTTGCAGATAATAATGTAGACTGTGTTGTCACTTCCAAGGCTGAAATTAACTCATACGGTGGGAACGTAGACAGTGATGCCACCTGTAATTTTATAAATACAAATAAAGACCAAGAAGATCTACCTACTCCAGCTTCTATGGCTGAACTAAAGCTTGTTCCACTAAGCTTTACAGGCAGCTTACCGGCTGCTCAAAGTGACTATAATAAGCTTATCCCGCCTACTCAGCTCATTGAAGCTGATAGCCCATTGCGAAATGCTGCAAATCATTTATATTGTGTTAGCGATGATCAACGCAAACAAAAAAGACCTGAACCTCAATTTCAAACGGTAAACGAAAATGAGGAGGAACTTATTCCTAGTTCCGTTTGTGATATTGGAGCCTATGAATTCTTACCTCCTATTGCCTACTCTATGCAATACGTTGCTGAGGTGGGAAATGTCTCGTCGAGTTTTATTATCTCTGATCCTGCAGAAAAGACGGTTACCTATGAAATAGTCACGCAACCAAGCAAAGGAAGTATTGCCCCTAATGGTAGTTATCCTGCGTGGAGTTATACTGCAAATAATAATGTTTCCGGTAGTGATCAATTTACATATAGGGCTTGTTTTAGTAACGATGAGTGCTCAAATGAAGCGACTATAGGTATCACTCTCACGGCTGATACGCCTGTTAACGAAACTGTTACGATCGAACTAGTATCTGAAGTATCAGCGACTACTAGTCAAATTGATATTGTAGACGAAGAGAATTTAATTGCGGAGCTGGAAGACACTAATTATGCTTTTCCTGTTGGGGCGATCTTTTTTAGCGTTAAAGATATTCCGATAGACCTTCCTGATTCTGACTCACTTGTTGTAGAGCTTCAATTGCCGTTGGATACTGAAATTCCGGCAGATGCAGTGGTTAGGAAGCTTGATAATGACGGTGTATGGCAAACCCTTAGTAGTGCACCAAGCCCTACTATGTCTAGCGGGGTTATTGATCCTATTAATAAAACGATTACGTTGACTCTGCTGGATAATGATGTTTTTGATTCTAATGCCACAATTGGTGAAATTAGAGATCCAGTTGCTTTAGCAATACCGGAAAGTGCAGATAATTTGAATAAAGGTAGCATTGATGAGTCAAGTGAATCAAAATCTGCTGGAGCAAACAATCTGTTAATTTTAGTGCTTTTTCCAATGATCGCGTTTATTCGGAAAAAGAGATTACTCCTTAAATAAAGCGCTAACTTTCAAAAAAGCTTTTTGCTTGTCATATCTGCTTGCAGTGGGTAAAACCCGATGGTGATCATTTTCACGGGTTTGAGTCCACTGCGAGCGACATTCGCTGAGAATGCATATGCTGGAAACCAACTCGCTCAAAGCTTTGCACATATTAAAGTTGAATTGCTTCAATTGTATTTATTGGCTTCGCCAAGACAATGCAATGGCTGTGGAAAGACTTAGCAATCACAAGAAGAGTTTCTCCGCTTAAAACATACAGAAAAAACAGGTAAAACAAATAGCGAATTTTACAACCAAACTCGCGACTTGAGATGAAATAATATTTGACTTGAGCTGTTCAACCTATGCGGAAAGAAACTGCCAGATCGTTATGGCCTTAGTTGTGATGAAGCCAATGAAAAAGATACGGGTGTCATATCAAAAAGAAAACAGAGAGTTCCAATATAACTATTGCTCATGAGTTTTCTCCGTGAGTGAAAGAATATATTTCACTACTTCTTTGATTTCACCATCACTCATTTTACCTTCATAACCCGGCATAATCTCACCACCTGTTTCGTGATTCCACACACCTTTTCCGCCAGTTTTAATTTTATTCACAAGAACCTTTTCTGCGTCTGGTATATCTTTGTAATAAAGGGCGACTCTTTTCCACCCTGGTCCAACGATAAGATTAGAAACAGCATGGCAGCCCATACAGCCATTATTCGCGGCAATTGTTCGTGCTTTGGCAACACCTTTATTACTAGATAAAGATTGCATGCTTTCATTAATATCACAACCCCCCATTAGAAGAAGAGGGAGTACTAAAAGATAACTTATTTGATGGCGCATTTTTTTATTCCGCAATAAAAGGATTATAAAGACGTTCTCTACCAAACGTGGAAGTAGGTCCGTGCCCTGGTACAAAAGTGATATCATCACCTAAAGGAATTAGTTTGTTCTTGATACTGGAGATCAGAGTTTCGTGGTCGCCCATGGGGAAATCTGTTCGCCCAATACTGTCTTTAAACAAAACATCTCCAACAAACGCTAATTGATTCGCTTCGTTTATAAACACAACATGTCCTGGAGTATGTCCTGGGCAGCATAGAACAGATAACACTAATTCACCAACTGTGACCAAATCGCCATCTGACAACCATTGGGTTGGTGTAAACGATTGGAGTTCTCCAAACCCTGTTAGTCTTCCGTCTTCAGGAAGTCTATCAATCCAAAACTTATCCTCAACTGCTGGACCAATAATGGGAATATTTAACCTAAGTGCTATCTCTTTTGCACCGCCGACATGATCAAAGTGGCCATGAGTTAATAATATTTTTTCTAATTGAATATTTTCTTGTTTGACGCATTGGAGCAATTTTTCAACTTCACCACCAGGATCAATTAAAGCTCCTTTTGCTGTTTTTTCACAGATGATCAGCGAGCAATTTTGTGCATAGTGTGTTACTGGAACGATTTTATATTTCATATTTATTAATTTGTATTCTAATTTTAACAATCCGGATTTTAGTTAATACGCGAGATAAGCAATATGAAAATATTTTTTAGAATACGCTTTAATAAAGTGATACATATAGTATATTAATGGAGATCTAAAATAATTTTTATCTCAGTGTAGTTTTTTAATTCTGGTTCTATGTATATTCTTATTTATATTGGTTTGTTTATCGCAAGTTCTGTTATTTGTCACTTTATTGCCAGCAACCGACAAGCTAATGCACATTTTTGGGCGGTTATGGGGCTAGTGTTTGGGCCGGTTGCTATTCCTTTTGCTTTTTTTTCTAAGTCAAAACGTTCTCACAAGTGAAGTAGTAGGCTCTATATTTAAAGAGGTTTTTAGTTAATTTGGTCGGTTAATCCAGTCTATATTGGATTAATTTTGCTTCTTCAATTATTTTATTTCTTCTCAATATCAAATCCCAACGTGAGCCACCTTTTTGTATCCACATGACTGTTGATCGCATTAACGCGAGTAACAGTGCTCGAATTTTATTGGCGTTATTGGTGTCGGTGAGAAGCGATGGTTCTCCAGATACCATTATTTTGGGTTGAATCGTACTTATTGTCTCTGCATAAACGTCTGCAAGGTTTGCAATAACGTTTTCATGCGTCGCAGAAAAGGTTTCAGCCTGGTTCTTTGCGCGAGTTATTCCTGCCCCCAGTTTATTTTCAATATCTTTATTTTTTCTGAGTTTTTTTTCCAAATGAACGATGCCTAAAACATAGCGTGCTATATCCATATCTCGTTGCTTATTTTCTTTATTAAACATATGGGCAAGAAGATCAAAACCTACTTTTAAATTTTGGATGTTATCCCCATAAACATCCAGTACAGTCTCTGAATCGATGATTAGAATACTGTTAATGCAGGTGTCAAAAGCCTGTTGGTTTGAGTTTCCATGGTATGCGATATCATTGATGAGATACCCCGCTTGAAACATAGCAGCTAAAGGAATAATATTTTCGTTATTAATCATGAATAGATTCCATACTTATTGATAAATAATATCGTTTACTTTGTTTATGATTGCACCACCGATACATTCATCACCTTGATAAAAAACGATAGATTGTCCTGGTGTCATGGCGCGTTGTGTATCATCAAATTCTACCTGAATTTCATCATTATCGTGACTCAGAATTGTGCAACGTTGATCGGCTTGGCGATAACGTGTTTTGGCGGTACATCGGTAAGGCAGGGGAGGGAGTTCTCCACTAGTCCAATGTAAGTTGTTAGCGTATAAGGCGCGGCTTTGTAATAAAGCGTGATCGTGGCCCTGTTCAACCACCAATATATTTTCTTTGATTTTTTTCCCTACGACAAACCAAGGTTCTTCTTTTCCGTCATTGGTGCCACCAATTCCAAGTCCTTTCCGTTGCCCGAGTGTGTAGTACATTATTCCCTGATGCTCACCAACACTTTTGCCATCGGCTGTTTGCATTTCACCAGGTTGAGCGGGAATAAATTGACTAAGAAACTCTCGAAAGTTTTTTTCTCCAATAAAACAGATGCCAGTGCTATCTTTTTTGTCGTGGGTGATAAAGCCAGCTTGATTAGCCAAGGCTCTAACTTCCGGTTTATTTAATTGACCTAGAGGGAATAGACTTTTTGAGAGTTGCTGCTGATTGAGGGTATACAAAAAATAGGTTTGGTCTTTATTTTGATCAACGGCTCTCATTAATCGAAAGCGACCGTCCACTTCATCTATATGCGCGTAATGACCGGTGGCAATTTTTTCAGCACCGAGTGAAAGTGCGTGCTCAAGAAAGACTTTAAATTTAACTTCTTTATTACAGAGAATATCAGGATTTGGTGTTCGTCCAGCTTTATATTCATCTAAAAAATGGGTGAATACATTGTCCCAATACTCTGGAGCAAAGTTTTCACTATGAAAAGGGATGTTTAATTTATCACTAATCGATTTGGCATCTTCCAGATCTTGTTTGATTGGGCAATTGCCATCACCCTCAAGATCGATCCAGTTTTTCATGAACAAGCCTTCAATTCGATAATTGGCTTCAAGCAATAATAAGGCACTCACTGAAGAGTCGACGCCTCCTGAAAGTCCAACAATAATTTCGGGTGTTCTAATAGTCATTACAGCTAGTTTGATTTTGTGGCTAGACGAAATAGCGTTTGTTTAGTTGCGTAGGAAAACAGTGCAAAATTATAGCATTTAACACAATCTATGGCGACTAACGCTAGAACAGACATGTATTGGTGAGAACTGAATAACCGCAATGCACTTATTTTAATATACAAGAATAAAAAAACCCCGAAGTCATTTCGGGGTTTTTCCATTAAGTGTTAAGCCGGTTCTGGCTCGAGTTCCTCTATTTTTACCGCCTCTATCTTCGTGGCTTGTGAACCTCTGGGTCCATCTACGAGTTCAAACTGAACTTTCTGTCCTTGTTTAAGTGTTTTGTAGCCTTCCATGCAAATAGCAGAGAAATGCGCGAAAACATCGTTTCCTCCCCCGTCCGGTGAAATGAAGCCGTATCCCTTTGCGTTGTTAAACCATTTAACAGTGCCTGTAGCCATTGCTACTTACCCTCCTTTTTATGCGTACATCCTTCTACTTCAAACACACTGGTTCATTGTCCCCACATGGCCAGTGAAATTACTACGCAGATGCTCTACGATTAAATTATTAGTATCCCTAAAGATCTAGGTTTATACGTAGAAAAGCAAATCCGTAACCCATCATAAAAAGTAAATTATAGTGAGGCTAATTCGTCAAGTCATTTTGATAAATTTGTCATAAAAAACAAGCTTCTTGTATATGTTTTATACACAAAGGAAAATTTGGGATATAAATCATAGGTATTTAAGTAAATTATTGAAATATAATAATTAATAATCTTGCCTCTGATTTGTATATATTTCAAATATATTCCACATTTGGTTATGTAACAGCCCGACTATTGCATTGAAATATACAAAGCCATCCCACATATAGAATGTATTGAGATGACAGCCATGGCAACGGGGAATAGTTTCAAATTTTCATCAGAACTATTAACGGAAATCAAAAAATATTATTATTTATAGGTCGTAGTCACCACATTTAAAATAGTGAGTAACGCGCTGAATGATTTGTGAAAAAAATGGTGCTTAAACTCATTCGTGTTCAAAAAATAAACGCATTGCTCAGGTGTTAATCCATCTCAGTTTTATTGTGATTACTAAGCCATCAACCTTAACTAAATTAAACTAAATAATTAAATATGAGTGACGATCAATACAGTAACAGCGATACAGGTTTAGAGGTACAAGAAGCAAAACCTCAATTAAAAAAACCACCAATGTACAAGGTTGTATTGTTGAATGATGACTACACACCAATGGAATTTGTAGTGCTCGTTTTAGAGAAATTTTTTTCGATGAATCGAGAAAAAGCAACACAAGTTATGTTGCAAGTACATACCCAGGGAAAGGGAGTTTGTGGAGTTTTTACTAGAGAAATAGCGGAGACAAAAGTTGCTTTAGTTGATGCATATGCAGAACAAAACCAACACCCGCTTCTCTGTAAAATGGAATGCGTATAACTTTGGAAATCGTGAATAGCAATGATAAGCAAAGAACTTGAACAAACACTAAATTCTGCGTTTAAAGATGCACGAGATAAAAAGCACGAATTTGTTACAGTAGAACATCTTTTGTTGGCACTACTGGACAATCCTGCTGCATCTTCAGTACTTAAAGCGTGCGGTGCAGATATAAACCAGTTAAAACAAGACCTGGGGCAATTTGTAGACGAAACGACTCCACAACTTGTCAGCGATGAAGATCGTGAAACGCAGCCTACATTAGGGTTCCAACGTGTTTTGCAGCGGGCCGTGTTTCAGGTGCAATCATCTGGAAAGAAAGAGGTTACCGGTGCCAATGTGCTGGTTGCGATTTTTAGTGAACAAGAATCTCAAGCTGTTTATTTTCTCAATAAGCAAAATGTCACACGTCTTGATGTCGTTAATTACATTTCTCATGGTATTTCAAAAGTCCATGGTGAAGATGAAAATCAAGGTGCAGCAGCACCATCAAGTGAAGATGAGATGGGCGCAGAAGCGACCACTAAGAGTCCTCTTGAAAGCTATGCGACAAATCTTAATGAAATGGCTTTACAAGGGAAAATCGACCCACTCATTGGTAGAAAAGCTGAAGTAGAGAGAACAGTACAAATTCTTTGTCGTCGAAGAAAAAATAATCCGCTATTGGTAGGTGAAGCCGGTGTAGGTAAAACCGCAATTGCTGAAGGATTAGCGAAGAAGATTGTCGATAAAGAAGTTCCTGAAGTTTTGTTGGAGTCTACAGTTTATTCACTAGATTTAGGTGCGCTGTTAGCTGGCACAAAATATCGTGGTGATTTCGAGAAGCGACTAAAAGCTTTATTGCAACAGCTCCAACAAGAAAGCGGGGCAGTACTATTTATTGATGAGATTCATACTATAATTGGCGCTGGTTCTGCATCCGGTGGTGTTATGGATGCATCGAATCTAATCAAACCAATGTTAGCGTCGGGGCAATTGAAATGTATTGGCTCAACAACCTATCAAGAATATCGTGGTATTTTTGAGAAAGACCGTGCATTAGCGCGTCGTTTCCAAAAAATTGATGTTAATGAGCCTTCTGTTGCTGAAACCGTTCAAATTCTCAACGGACTAAAGTCGCGCTTCGAAGAGCATCATGAAGTAAAATACACTCGACAAGCGCTACAAACTGCTGCCGAACTAGCAGCAAGATATATCACTGATCGCCAGTTGCCGGATAAAGCCATTGACGTTATTGACGAAGCTGGTGCGTCCCAACGTATTCTTCCAATATCAAGACGGAAAAAGACAATTGGTGTGGGAGATATTGAAAATATTATTTCGAAAATTGCGCGGATTCCACCCAAATCTGTTTCACGCTCAGACACAGAGCTATTGAAAAACTTAGACCGCAACTTGAAAATGGTTGTTTTTGGTCAAGACGAAGCCATTACAACCTTGTCTACTGCGATCAAACTCTCCCGATCCGGATTGCGTGACGAGAACAAGCCAATCGGTTCTTTCCTATTTGCAGGTCCTACCGGGGTGGGTAAAACCGAAGTGACCAAGCAGCTTGCCAATTCGCTCGGCATTGAATTAGTACGGTTTGATATGTCTGAATATATGGAGCGTCACACCGTTTCACGGTTGATTGGTGCGCCACCTGGCTATGTCGGTTATGATCAAGGTGGTTTGTTAACGGAAGCCATTCATAAATCACCACATGCGGTGTTATTGCTTGATGAGATCGAAAAAGCTCACCCTGACGTTTTTAATCTGCTACTTCAAGTGATGGACCACGGAACGTTAACTGATACAAATGGCAGAAAAACGGATTTTAGAAACGTCATCATTATTATGACAACTAATTCTGGCGCAGAGCAAATGAGTCGTAGCTCTATTGGTTTTACAGAGCAAGATCACACAACTGATGGCACTGAGATTATCAAGCGCACATTCAGCCCTGAATTCCGTAACAGACTCGACAGCACTATTAGCTTTGCTCCGCTTAGTAGCGAGACTATCTCACATGTGGTAGATAAACTGTTGATCGAGCTTGAAGTCCAGTTAGAACAGAAGGGCGTGACCATTGATGTGACAGATGATGCGAAACGCTGGTTGGCTCTACATGGTTATGACAAACAGATGGGAGCGCGACCAATGTCTCGTTTGATACAGGAGAATTTGAAAAAATCTTTGGCTAACGAACTCTTATTTGGAGAGCTGGTTGGTGGAGGCCATGTAATCGTAGATGAAAGCGATGATTCTCTTGTTTATGAATTTGAGTCGGATAAAGTGACGCAATAGATAAGCATCTTCATAACAAAAAAGCCGGTTCTGATAACCGGCTTTTTTGTTATTAGAGAGAATTATGTATCAATAAATTATTGACTACAAACAAAAGCTATTTGGCGCGATAGGTAATGCGACCTTTTGATAAATCATAGGGCGTCAATTGTACTGTTACTTTATCGCCCGTTAAAATACGGATGTAGTTTTTACGCATTTTTCCAGAAATATGGGCTGTGACTACGTGCCCATTTTCCAATTCAACACGAAACATTGTATTTGGAAGGGTATCGATAACCGTTCCTTCCATTTCAATATTATCTTCTTTTGCCATATTCTCTCTAAGAAACCCCGAATGTTTAAATGGATAATTATTATACTGATGTCATGCAGTTTAAATTAGACTACTTTTTAGTCATTTTTGCCTCATGTAGAAACCGGGCAATAATCAGTATATACAAAAATTTGGAGCGGCATTATACCTAGCAAAATGAGGGACCGCTAGCCCGAAAGCTGTAATAAACCACTATTTTTCTCTATTTTCTCAATTACTTGTTGTATGTTTGGATATTGGTTCCTGCATCACCAAAAGTTCGGCATAAATTCGTTGGCTATCTACAATGAACAATGCGTTTTACCAGCCTGTTTATTGCATTCTTATATGTAAAGCGGTGTAGGATTATTATCTCTTTGACGTTTGCACCACCAATAACGCAGTACAAAAGGCATTGTAGTGACTCAGCTTTCTCTCGCAAATAATAAAACCTTACATATTACTAACGACGAAATTACAGCAAAAAACATCAGGCTATCGCAGATAAAAGGGGATACTCTTGCTTGGCAAGATGCACTTTACGAAGGTCCTGTGGTAGACGGCTTATCAATGAATAAGTTATCCGCACTACGTGCTGAGTATTTTTCCAAATTAGAGTGGGGAAACGCTATAGAGTTACGAGAGCGGTTTCAAAAGCGAAATGAAAAATTATCTTCCTACCAGAGTTATGATGAAATAGTCTTATGGTTTGATCATGATCTTTACGACCAGCTTCAATTATTACAAATTATCAATTGGTTTTCAGAGCAAAAGGCGGGATTTCCCCCCATCTATTTAATTTGCATAAGCAGATATCCGGGCATAAAAATATTTTTAGGGATTGATACACTTAATACGGAGCAACTTAGAAATTTATATCAGCAGAAGAGCGAGCTAACAATAGCGCAAGTAACTGTGTGTCAGCAAGTGTGGCACGCATTTACCTCTCAACGGCCTATTGATTTGTTGCGCTGCTGTTCTGGTGATATATCATCAATGCCGTTTTTGAAATCTGCTATGTCACGTTTGATTCAACAGTTTCCCTCTAAAATAAATGGCTTGTCACAAACAGAACTTCTCATCCTACAAAGTTTACGGTCACATTTTAATGAACCCGATGAAATGTTTCAGTTTGTGCAAGCCAAGGAGCCAGCCCCGTTTGTTAATCGAGCGATGTTTTATGCTTATTTGCAAAATTTGATGACGAGTAAAGTTCCTTTATTAAAGAAAGAACATACTGAGGTAGAAGAGGTTATTGACGCTGAATCAGCAGAAGTATGTGAAATAGAAAGTAGAGCTATCGTACGGTTTGCGCTAACAGATGCCGCTAGACAGATATTATATAACTGGTCAGATTGGGTTCAACTGAATGGGCTTAACCGATGGATAGGAGGAGTCCATTTGCAAGAAGGTAATATCTGGCGATTTAACAAAGAAACTAAAGAGTTAAAAAAAACTTACTTATAAAAGTAAGTAGTAGGAAAGTGCAGATTTCTTAGCCACCCAAAAAACTAAAAGAACAACACATTCATTTCACACCAGACAAAAGTTATGTAGTATATCGCCTCATTCCTAATTATTTATCTAAACTGTGAGTTTATTATGTATCAAAAAGCTAAGCTATTGGGTGTTTTACTGATCGTTTTGATTGCCGTAGGGTGTTCCTCAGAAAATAGTACATCTAAAGGCACAAATATCGATACTGAATTTCTTCCAGTCGATAAAGCATTCAAATATTCAGCAGTAATGATTGATGAAAAAACCATCAAGGCTAGCTGGGATATTGCTGATGGATACCATCTATATAAAAATAAATTGAAGTTTGAAATTACTGCCGGTGGTTACCAAGTTGCTAATGTGGATTACCCTGAAAGTGTCATGCTAGATGATAAAATATTTGGCAAACAGGAAAGCTACAAAAATAGTCTCGACGTCATTATTACTTTGGCTAAAATATCTGATGGAGGGGCAATTAAATTAAAAAGTGGATATCAAGGATGTGCGGCACAAGGTTTGTGTTATCCGCCTGAGTCAAAAGTATCTGAATTCGACGTAACCCAAATATAAAAACAATAAAATTTCATGTAAATTTATTCCAACTATTTTAGAAGATTTATTACCTTTGTATTATAGTCAACTATTCCGTAAAAATATTATGGAAAAGACTTGAGCTTTATCCCTATTATCTGCTATGTTTATGTCACTTTGATGAGGCGGCTAATCAATAATTAATTGGTTAGAAAATAAACTTTTCTTTAAGGAGAAAATCATGGACAAAGCACTAGTACCAATTATTTTTCTAGTATTAACGATAATAATGTTTGTTGTTCTTCCAATGGCAGCAGCGTAAGTTTGTAAAAAAAATTAGGTAACTTTCACAATAATAAAATAAGATTCAACGGAATTGAGTCGAAGAAAGTTACCTAAATTAAAATCCCACTGTATTTCTCGTTCTCTTCTTTAATGCTTCTTTTGATAAAACATAAACGTTATATTTAGTCGGAAGCTCGTTTAGCATTTTTGTTTTAAAACTACAAAAATTGTTTTGTTCAAGGCTTGCCGATGCATCATTTCTCCTTGTTTGTTCCCCTTTGAGCTTTTGTAATTATCTTTTCAGTTTTTGTGTAGATTCGGATGTGCGACTAATCATACTCCTCACTTCCTTGATACAAAGTTACATGCAGTATTCATTAGTGATTTGAGTGCTACTAAGAAGTACTTGTAACAGGGCGTAATTCAACCACAGACAGAAATATGTCGATAAAATCATGATTGGCGTTAATAAATCAGTAGAATAGGATCAGTAGATTTTCGTCGGTAGAAAACATGTTCGAAAAATGACCGCAGTAAGCTGTGTGGAATAATAGAAATTGTAATGGTACTTAAATTAGTGTTCTGAAAATGGGATATTTATGATCAACATTGGTCAAACAAACAGCGTTGAAATTGTAAAAGTGACAAGAAACGGTTGGGTCTTAGATGGTAAAGAGCTGGGAGAAATCCCACTTCCACTTGACCAAACGGTAGGTAATTTAAAAGTTGGGGATGTAGTCAACGTTTTCGTCTATATTGATGGAAATAACAACATTACGGCAACAATGAAACCAGCCAAAGCTCAGGTCGGGGAGTTTGCATTTCTTCAGGCTGTTTCCGTAACAAACGAGGGAGCTTTTTTAGACTGGGGGTTAGATAAAGATCTATTCGTTCCGATTAAAGAGCAAGCAGATGAAATGCGAGTTGGTGATTTTTATGTTGTCAGGGTTTATAAAGAGCCGTACAAAAATAGAATTGCAGCCTCCAGTAAACTGAACAAATTTCTCGATTTAGATTGTGAAGAATTTACCAATAACGATAGCGTGAAACTATTAATTTATGAAAAAACTGAACTAGGATATAAAGCTATTGTAAACAACTCTCACTCCGGCCTTTTATATAGCAACGAAGTATATACGGCTCTCCATATTGGTGATAGCAAAAGCGGATTTGTGAAAAAGGTTAGGGATGATGGAAAACTTGATTTGTCATTACAAAAAACAGGGTTCGAAAAGCCCGATGAATTGGGATCTAAAATTATTCAATTGTTAGAGGATAAAGGGGGATTTATCTCTATCTCGGACAAGAGTCCACCGGAACTTATTAATAAAGTGTTCGGAGTCAGTAAAAAAAGATACAAAGTTGCTATAGGCGCGCTATTTAGAAAACGGATTATTACTATAACTGACGCAGGAATTCAGTTAAACAGGAAGTGAGTCAATTTTGACAACTAGCGAAAAAGATCAATTAATACTATCAGAACAAACACGCCTTATTTTTAATGCTTTGCCATTTTCGTTAGCAGCGTCTACCTTTAACGCTTGCGTCCTCGTCTATATTCTTAGGAATGAATTTCAAGATAATGTCCTTATTAGCTGGTTAGCTGTTTTACTATTAAGCATGCTTCTCAGGTTTTTTATTTTTATCGCCTACCGCATAGAAAAGCCTATTCCTCAGAGTGACAAAAGGTGGGACTATACGAATAACATCGGAGTTTTGCTCTCTTCTATGGCGTGGGGGAGTTGTAATATTTTTCTATTTCCCGAAACATCCGTAGTTCATCAGGCTTTCCTTGCATTTGTAATTGCAGGAATGAGCGCTGGTGGTGTTAGCACGCTTTCTTATTCTCGAAGAGCTATTCTAATATTTTTAGTTTGTATGTTGCCTATTTTATCCATTCGATTTTTCATGCTCGATACGGAGATGGGTTATGCGATGGGTACTATGATAGCCCTCTACTTTTTTGTCTTGGTTGGTGTTGCTCAAAATAGTTACAAGAGTATGCGGCAAAATATTGAGTTGCGTTTGGATACAGAAATCCAGAAAAAGGAACTCAAAGAAAGTGAGGAAAAATACTTTCGCATTTTTGAATCATCGCCGCTAGGCATTATTCATTTCAACCGGGATGGTTCTATCGTCGCTGGTAACAATATACTCTATGAGCTGTTTGCAATGGATAGTACCGCGCTATCTAATGTTAATCTATTGGAGATGAAACGAGATACAAATTTTAACAAAGCGATTAGATTCTCCCTAAAAGGGAATGCAACGCAATATGAAGGTTCAACGGCGGCGATCAACAAAGAAGTTGATACCCCGGTGAGAATCTATTTTCGCGATATAAAAGACCTCGAAGGGAAAGTTGCAGGTGGCGTAGCAATCGTTGAAGATAAAACGGAAGATAAAAGGGTAGAGAAACTAAAATCTCAATTTATTTCAACTGTTAGCCATGAGCTTAGAACCCCACTGACCGCAATCGCTGGGGTTGTGGGGTTAATCAAAAACGCGCGCACAAAAATATCTGATGCCGAATTTTCTTCGCTTCTTGAAAATATTGAACGCAATTCGCAAAGATTGATTCTTCTAGTTAATGATATTCTTGATATTGAAAAAATGGCAACTGGACAGGTGAAATTTACATTTGAACAGCTCCCGCTGACTGAGCTATTAACGCAATCAGTCAATGATAACCAACCCTATGCGGATGAGTTTGACGTTACGCTAGATTTGATCAATAGACAATGTGACGAAATAAACGTAAATGTTAATAGACAACGATTTTTACAGGTAATGGCTAATCTGATTTCCAATGCGGCAAAATTTTCACCTCCTAATTCTCATGTGGAAGTGGGAGTGACTAATCTTGTTGATTCAGTCAGAATTTATGTGAAAGATTTTGGTGAAGGCATTGAGGACGATTTCAAAGATAAAGTTTTTGAAAAATTTACTCAACAAGATAGCTCTGATACAAGAAGAGTCGGAGGAACAGGTCTTGGTCTATCGATTAGCAAAGAGATTGTAGAGCAAATGGGTGGGCACATCGATTACGTTTCTCACCGTAATAAAGGCTCTGTCTTTTTTTTCGAACTACCCAAAGCTTAATTCAGTAAGAACAAATCCCATGTTCTGCCAATGAAGTAAATGAATCTCAGGTGATTATTGTTCTATCGAATCGCCAGTTGCATGAATAAAATAATCGTGTATAAAAGAATCTATAATATTGATTTTTCCTTCAGCTTGCTGCGGGTATAAACTCGTCGGAAATATAATTGATTGAACCAACCACAAAGGATAATGTATGAAAGTCGATAGCATACTAGAAACAATTGGTAACACACCACACGTTAAAATTAACCGACTTTTTGGTGATAAATCCGAAGTTTGGATGAAATTAGAAAGAGCTAATCCTGGTGGTAGTATCAAAGATCGTATCGGATTAGCAATGATTGAAGACGCAGAAAAAAGTGGGAAGCTGACAAAAGATACTGTGATTATCGAACCAACCTCAGGTAACACGGGTATTGGTTTAGCAATAGTTGCAGCGACCAGAGGTTATCAGCTCATTCTTACCATGCCAGAGTCTATGTCATTAGAGCGCAGACGTTATATGTCAGCATTGGGTGCAGAGTTGGTTTTAACACCTAAAGAGAAAGGTATGGGCGGTGCTATCGAAAAAGCTAAAGAGTTAATGGCAGAGAATTCTAATAGCTGGATGCCGCAACAATTTAGTAATCAAGCTAATGTAGAAATACATAAAAAAACAACTGCTCAAGAAATAATTAATGATTTTCCAGAAGGTTTAGATTACCTAATAACAGGTGTCGGCACTGGTGGTCACATCACTGGTTGTGCAGAAGTTTTAAAACAAAAATTTCCCAATCTGAAAGTGTTTGCAGTAGAGCCATCAGCTTCGCCAGTGTTAAGCGGCGGTGAAAAAGGCCCACATCCTATCCAAGGGATTGGTGCTGGTTTTGTTCCCGATATTTTGAACACTGAAACATTGGATGGCGTTATCAAAGTTGATCATACCGATGCGTTTGCGTACGCTAACCGTTGTGTGAAAGAAGAGGGGGTTTTTATCGGTATATCTTCAGGTGCTTCTTTGGCTGCTGTCGCATCTAAAATTGACGAAATACCAGAAGGGAGTCGCGTGCTAACTTTTTGTTACGATACCGGTGAGCGATATCTCTCCGTTGACGGATTATTCGATTAAAACAACTGTTATTACAGAGAGAGTTAACAATTAGCTCTCTCTGTAAATGCTCTTCAAAATATCATCCCATTAATGACAGAGTTTAAAAACTTCCAGCCTGAATGTTCGACAGTACTCAATCGACCTTCTAGATTTGTTTATCAGAAACATATACTCACCGGATTGAAAGAAACAGCACTTAAAAAATTTTCACAAATTAAAACTTCTGTCGCGCTAAATGAAATTCAAATCATAAAGAGTATTATTGAATATGATGTCGTTTTAACTGCTCCGTTGCATGGCTTTAAGGGTATCGATGACTACTATTCGCAATGCAGTACCCAAAGTAAATTAATCAATATCAAAACACCGACACTGCTTATACATTCAAGTGATGATCCATTTATGACTGAACAATCTATACCAAGAAAAAAACAGTTGTCGTCAGATATTGAGTTACGCTTGTCGAGTAGAGGTGGACACGTAGGATTTGTATCAAGTAATAGAAGTTCTGTTGGTTACGGTTATTGGTTAGAAGAATCTATACTTGCTATTTGAATCAATTCTCCCAAAGCAGCTAAAGTATGATTATGGGGATCGCGTGTCTATTTAACATAATATATCTTATGCGCAGTCTCACTATAAAGGCTAAACACAGAAATGAAGTTTTGGTTGGACTCACGGCATCCTATTGAACTGTGAAAGCATTCAGCAATATAATCTCTTCAGTTTCACCTGCTTGGTTGGTGACAACAAGATCATACAATTGCGGAACAAACCCAGCAGGAATTGTTGCAGTGATCGTTGTTGCTGTAACATTAGTAATGCTAATACTAGGGCTGCGTTTGTAAATAAATCCTCCAGTGGCGTAAATATGGCCATCACTAACTTTAGAATGCCATGGGTAATAGTCGCCATCTAACCCTGTTGAGTAAGGCCCGCCTATCAATTTAGGCGCGGCAGGGTCTGAAATATCGAAATCATAATAGTCATAGCCCCTTACTTGATCAAACTCTAAATTTAAATCGAGGGCGGTCACAACATCGCCGTCCATAAACACTTCATCAAAATTCCCCAATTTGTAATAGCTACCAATCGGGTTTAATTGGGTAAAACCGGTGTCAGGTCCAACATCGTATACATGTAAACCCGCTCGTGAGAGTTGTGAGCTGTTTTTGCTCGCCACTACTGCATAGACCTTTGTATTCACACCATCAGGTACAAGTTTGACAGCAACGTCCCAAATGCGATCATTGGCTCCTGATGTTCTGGATGGGCCGTTCACTGCATATACAGCGACTGGTTTAGCAGGATCGGTGACGTCAAAGATGAGTAACTCGCCTTCGGTTGGAGTGCCATCAATGCTAACCATTGTGCGTGCTCCGGCAAAGAGGAAATATTTTCGAGGCCCTGTTGCGGTAGGTACTGTAACCATTTCTGTGCGACGTACTGCTCCTGAAGGGTAAAGGGGTGTAAAACTTAATATATTTGCACCTACGGTGACAGAGGTATCAATAATATATAGACCAGGTTGGGAAGACAGATTAACACCGCCACCTTGTTGTTGTACTATATAGAGTAACTCGCCGTCTACCTCAACTCCCTGCATCTTACCGATGGTAGGATGCAAACCATCCTTGCGTGTAAAAACAGGAAAAGTCTGCATTAAAATTGGTGCCGATGGTGAGTTGAAATCATAAATTGCTAAACTGCCAAGGCCAGTAATAGGAACAAACAATCTATTATCCTGCCGAGCAGCCATGCCAAGGATAGTTGAGCTGGCCCCTGTTGATAGACCACCGGCTCCCCGGGGTGGCAGAGGATGCATATTAAATATTTGTTGTAAAGGTGCAGACGGATTTGTTACATCATAAACACTGATGGAGGCACCACTGGTATTGCGAGCCAAATATAGTAAATTGTTTTTCTTTTCAACATAAAATGCATTTGTCGGCTGTACCCTTGCTACGACGGAACTAATAGTAGGATCATTAAGTAGTCCTATTTTTACATTTTGATCAAAGCCAGTTCCGCTAATCGTAACGACAGTTTCTCCAACTGCAGATCCAGTGTTAGGAGTGATGTTAGTAATTGTCGGTACGACGGCATGGCTAGTTGTGAAATAAAATATTATTATGCTACTTATTCCAAATTTAGTGGGAAGTTTAACTCTGGCATTAGTTCTAAAAAATGCACAAATTGCAGCGAGAATAGTCAACACTAATATTTCGTGTAATCCCATAGTTCCTCCATTAGTCGTGATGGGAGTAGCTTCTTCCGGTGGATCAGAAATCGGTAGCTGAACATCGCCCGAGATTCGATGATTCAATGTAGCGCTATTATTATAATCAAATGGGTCAGGTGTTGTACTGCCATTGATTTGGGCAGTAACACTGCTAGAACCTGCACCATCGGCTATCAACGTAAGATAGATGAGCAATTCTGTATCTGGCATCAATGGACTATCAAAGCTGCAAGCAACCTGTCTGGTGTTAGTAGTTTTAGCACAGGAAACTTGGCCAACACCGCCGGGTGCAATAAAACTGGAATCAGAAAATGTCATACCGCTAAGCTTAAAATTTGTAACGAGTGCAGAGCCAGTTAGGTCGTTAGTAACGTTAGGTCCAATATTTCTGATAACTATTTTATAAAGAACTGATTGACCGCGAGCAATTAGAAAACCGGGTTCTGATGTAGCGATAAGTTCTAAATCGGCGTAAGGTACGACTAAATCACCCTCTTCTGATGCACCGACATCGCAAGCACCGCCCGATGGTCGACCAAACATACGTTGATCAAATTGGATAGTACAATTGTCAGTTGGAATGACATCTCGCGCAGGACTGTTAGAAGCAGGCGGTCTTGAGATTGGGTTTGGGAGGAATGGGCCAGGAGGCAGAGCAGCTCCACCATATGCTCCAGCATCTAGGAGATTGGGAGCAGTATTGATTTGATCGCCAACTGCCGAAAGTGCGCAAGTAGAACCATTAGTAATATTGTAACCCTGAGATTTAATCAATCCTAGATATTCAGTCGTTGAGATGTTGGGATCGCCCAACAAGCCTCCACCTATTTCCTCATTTTCTGAATAACCACCACCACAAAAATTGTCTGGGTTAGCATCCATTTGCGCTATTGCTGTAGGGGATACAAATAATTTTCGGCGATAGGCCTCGTCACCAATAATTGAGTTTTTGATTGTTACCCAATCACCAGGATCATTAAGATCAAACTCTCGGGTATTGATATATAAGTCTTCAGCAAAAATTCCGTTGGCAAAATTTCCCGTTAGGCTTACTTGATTGAGAGTGATAGCAGCAGAAGTATGAATGCCTGCGCCATAAGCACCTAAAGCCTGAGAGTAATTTCCAGTGATCGAGGTGTTTTCTACCATAAGCTCCGCATTACCACTATTGCTTATCCCTCCTCCCAGGCCATCTGCAGAATTCCAAGATACGGAGCTATAACCTATATACATATCCGAAAAATTACTTATCCCGCCACCCATACCTAATAATGCGTCGTTATTATCAATAGCGCTTTCTAGAATTACTGCAATAGCTGAAACAAATGGCCCTGGGTAATTAGAAATGCCGGCACCATCGCAGTTGCTACAGCTATTGTCACCGATATAACTACGGCGAACAGTTAATACACCACCTTGGTTACTAATGCCTCCGCCTGTGCCAAAACTGTGGTTTGTACCATTGAACATGATGATGCTATCAGTTATTTTTACAACACCTGTATTGCTTATGCCTCCGCCCTGCTTTCCCTTATTATGTTCAATACGACTTTGATTACGCACTTCTAAGTAACCTAAATTGCGAATACCACCACCGCCGGAAAAGGTCATGCTAGCTGTATCGTAAAATTCTCTGTTTCCGGATAAATTAAATATAACATTGCTACGGTCTAACAATAGTGAAGCACTGGTATCGTTATATATGCCTCCACCAACTCCATATGTCGTAATAACTGGTGTTGAAGTTGTGTCTGTCAAGGTAATCGCGTAGTTATCAGATATTTCAACTTCGTTTAGAATCGTATTGGAGCCAGAGTTATAAATACCACCACCATTTTCATGATAAACCCAGGCATTTCGTGCTGTAAATTTATTAAATATGACATTCCCAGCAGTTGAATGGATGTGAAAAATTCGATCTCGAACAATTAATCGATTAGCATCTATAACGGTGGTCTTAATATCAGCTCCCTGAATAACTAAATCACCTCCACCAGTTATATCTAAGTCACCTGTTGCAGCAGCATCTTCTTTTTCACCAGCAATGGTGAGTAAATAAGTTTGAGCGTCTAAAATGATTGTATCGTCGCTAGCTAGGGCGTTGGTTTCTTGGATGGCTGCTCGCAACGTACAAAGCCCACCAAGCAAAGATATGCACGCGCCATCTCCTGGTGCTGAATCGATTTCATCAACCAAACTATTAACATTAAAAGTCGCACTGATAGCGTCTACAGATAAAAAGAGATATAGAACTAAGAATAGTGAAACTAAGGTGCCCAATCCTGTTTGTTGATGCGACATTATTATTCCACTCCGACTTAATAACTAGAATAAATACTTAACCCTAGTACTTAAAAATAGCTGGTGAAGAATCCATTCACTGATTTGTTTACTAGACCTAATGGTTGATTGTACGATTTGTTTTTGCTTGTTTTTCAATTACAAAAACAAAAAAATCAAAATCGTTATTCTTGGACTAGCTTTAGAAAGATCAGTTGGACACGGGACTAGAGTGCAAGCAATTGGTTTGATTGATATAATGAAAAAGTTTGCTATCACCTAGTTGGTGATTCAAATCTTTTTCATATAGCCAAGTGAATTAAGGAATTGCGCTATAATTCGTGGATCAATTAATTTTTCTAGGATTATGTATCTAAATCTTATATCGACTTAGTAAGCTTCTTTTTTTAATATTGTTCCCTAAATGTTAGGGTAAATGGTTCGAGAGCATATTCAGAGCCAAGAAGATCGAGATAAATATTTTAATCAGAAGGACTTACCGCTTTTTGTTGCTGTCTGCAAAGGACAGGGTGACGCGCCTTAAGCCGCTGAGAAAGCAACCTTTATGACTAAGGAAAAGGGGCTGCAGGCGTGTCACCAAAACTGACATTGGTATCCCAAGGGTCTACTACTAGGTCATCAGGTATGGCAGGAAGATCGGTAAATAATGTCGTCCCTTTCCAAGTTACGCCATCGGTATAAATCGACGAACTAAAGTCATTGGTCTGCACACCTTCGTCGTTTTTATATTGCACCTTGACGGTTTGCACCGCTACTTCGTGCACATCGTTCGCATTGATCGGCGTCAGATCTGCAGGATCACGTTTGTCACGATCGGCGCGACTGACCATGAACTGACTCATGACCTGTTTGCTACGTTCCTCAGTTTGTGTGGCATCGTGAATCGTGAAGTCAGGTGCCGTCCAGCTTTGACTACCTCCACCCACAGCGTTGCCGGAAAAAGGACGACGAGGTAGAGCAATCGTACCATCGGCCAACATGGAACCGCGGGTAATGGCGATGTGGTTATAATTAATATCACGTCCTGACATACCACCGGTGTATTGTGTATCTTCTATTGTAGTACGAGAGCCGAAGTTTACGAGAGTCTCTTCTGTTCCAGCTATCGGTGTGTTGCCTGGGATATCTCTTTCCAAAATATCTTTTCCGATGTGACTAAATACATAGAGTGCTTCAGGACGTTCAGTCTCTGGGTTTGCCGCTTCAAACTGCAGTGTGCTATCAATACGATATTTTTTGGAGACATACTTTGAATCAGTTGGCGCGCGCCACTGCGTCCCGTCGTTGAACTCAGTCACTGCTGCAATTTCAAAGCTTTGATCCATAGGATGGCTGTTGTTATCGGTAGAGCCTGGGCTTGTAATAGCCTGACTGATACGGATGTTGACATTATCCGCTGTTGAAACACCAGTATTCAAATCAAAGTCTTTAGGTTGTTGGGCTATCAATTCAGGGTTTACAACTTCACCGTTATTTGAGTTACCGGTAAAAATACCTTTCACGATATCAACCGCGTTGACGGTCATACCGCTGGCTGGGTCTTCCATCCGTGAGGTATGTTTGACTTGTCCATTGCTACCCTGGTTCAAGGCAACCAATGTCGAAGAAAAGGCCTGGTTATCTTCAGGATCAGCTATTAATAACTCAACAACCTCAGTGTTCCCACCAGCAGAATTAGTCGGTGTCATACGTCGTTGCAACATACCATCATCAACTAAAATCTCACAATGCATGTCGGCAGGACATTCATTGTAGGTGCTGAGATCAATACCCAAATATGTAGGGTCCGCTGGTGTATCGGGCGTTGGTGTTGGTGCAACATAACCACCGCCGGCCACAGAATTAACCACAGGCATTGGCGTAACGGGATCACTACGACCAACGGACTCTATACCACTAGGACGAGGTACTGTTGAGGGTGCCGCACCAAAATTAGCGCGAAACGCATCATTGGTTCCACCCTGATCATCCCAATCCCAAATCTGTTCACCATTGGGGCCTGTGCCTGCATATTGAATCACATTCCAAGGTCTGTCTTTGGCGGCCATGGTGCTATTCACTGTGCGTGACACGCCAACTAGATTGATTTCCTGAGCAGTGCCGGCGTTATCGACAACACGACCGGTTTCAGGATCGATGAAGGCAACACGTTGCGTGGAAAATTTCAGTGGATTTGCTGATGCATCGGTCGCTGTGGCCGCAGGTGTTACAGATTCCTGATCGATGCGTTGGGATACGAACACACTTTTTACATCCGGGTTTGCAATACTGGATGCAGCGTAGTCGATGCTATGAGTCGTGCCTTGATCATCGGTGATGCTAAAGGTTGTGCCATTGGCGGTATTAACAAAATCACCACTAGCTTGGACCACATGAGCGGTTACTACGTTTTGATCATTCAGGCCATTAAGTGATTTTGCTGAACTGACTAGTACATGTTTACCCGTTTGATACTGTTCACCGTTGCCGTCGTAAACATTGCGATTTTGTACAATCAACTCACTACGTTTATGTATGCCAGGGTCGGCCGGATTAAACCATGTGCCTTCGCCGGAGACATAACCCCCGACAACGTGAACTTTAACTTCTGACTTTGACTGTTTGCCCAGATTTTTTGAGCTCCAATCAATCAAGGTATTTCCGCTAACATCCGTTGGATCTACATCGCCCACCGCCACATGTTTCGCCGTGAAATCAAAACGACCGCTCTCCTGCCAGGAGTCCTGATCGTTGACATCTCTAAAACCTTCACCGGTTGCAGTAGCAATGCGCACACTCACCATTTCACTGCCATCGATTGAGCGAGCTAAAACATTTTGATCCGGGTCCATAGTCATCCCCGCAACGGAAGCGGAGTTGCGAGTATCAAATGCACCCGTAAAAAAAACTGATTCGCCTTGTGTACGCGTAACAAACGCGTCGGCCATGTCCTGACGGAGTTTGATGCCTTTTTCACCGAGTGCAATATAGCTCTCGGAAAGAACGGTTGTTGATTCACTTGGAGTAAAAGTATAGACAGTTGCGCTCGGTGGCATGAACCGATCCTTGCTCTTCGATCCTATCAATGTCCAGTAATAGGTTTGCCCGTTTTGTGTGATCTCTGTTTGTATAAGATCAGCTTCATTAATCAGAACTTTACATTGACCATCAAATGCACCTCCGCTACCACATTCGGTTGCAACAACGTCAGCCAACAGCTGAGTTCTTGAGCCATCAGTACGGAATGATGGTGCAATGAATGGTTCGTTATCTGAGACAGGTGTTGGACTCGCTGACGCTGCAACCATCGGTGGCAGAACCGTTGGTGTAACAGTCGCAGGAGTCGGTGGCGCCATCACATAATTTGTACCTAGTACTGGCGCCTCGCCTACTTGCCCGCGGGGAGCGACGACAGGTTGATCGCCCAGTGATGTGTCCCAGGCAAAAGTAGTAAAGGTTTCGTCTGCGGTGCCAGCATTAATCAACGTGCCCGCACGTTGAGCTAAGCCATCACCGCCGGTGCTATAAACACGCGTACCCAACCCTGTCGGATTTTGATCCACATAAACACTTTGGTGTGCAAAGCTACCAGGCAGACTGTCTTGTCTTGAACCAATGAATGCGGAACTAACTTCATAGTTTCCTCTCTCCACAGCTTCAGCATCAGTGAGTGGATTAGGTACGTCAATCCAGGAGATCGAGCCGCCATTACTGCCGGGCATTGTTAGGCTTCCCGCCTGTATCTGATTGCCTCTTAAACCAACGGTATTACTATAGTTAACGTCTTGCAGTCCGAGACGTATTTCTTGCTCCGTATAAGTGCGTGAACCCAGTTCGCGCATGATAGTTGAATCCTGAGCTACACCGAGATGTGAAAAATGTGCAAAACGAGAATAAGTTGCGTCATTGCTGCCAATACCGCTTTCGCCTTGTAATTGTGTGTCGGAAGTGATGATGGTTTTGCTTTCTACCGCATCGGCATCGTTGCTGAGGTATTCCCAATCACCATTCGCGTTAAGTGCGCGAAACTTTCTTGAAGTGTGATCAAAGGTTGTGATGTTGCCGCTACCATCGGTGGCAGAGCGAGTATCAACAACTTGACGTAAACGTAAGTTGACAAAGTCATCATCAGTCGTCAGCTCCTGCACCTCCCATTCACCGGTGCTAGGATTTTTAACCAAGTTAATATCGCGAGGAATGTCAGAGGTATCAAAATCACTATCAACGGGATCAACCCAGGTGGCGGTTGATCCGCTGCCTTGTGTACGCGTCAAATTATAATTAGGGTGATGAACTGCCGGACTATCAATAGCGACATGCGGTGAACCAAGATAGATGTCCAATTCACCCTCCGGCGATACTGGCGGACGAAAGGGTTGATTGATGTCCGTCCAGGCATGACCAGAGAAATAACCCGTTGCCATTTCCATCACATTTTCCGTCAACCCCCGACTCGGGTCGGACAAGTCAGAGCGCATTTTTATGTGATTAGTCGTATTAGCTCTGCCGCGCAATATTTGCACTTCTGAAAACAACTGGGAGTTCCCTTCCTGTTCACCTAAAAGTAGTTCAAGTATGGGTTTACTGCCATAAATGACCAGGTCATTAGCAGTGGGTACCAGTTCGCGTTGTAACATACCCTTGTCATGTACCGTGACTTCGCAAGAGTAGCCATCGGGACAACTACCACCGGCACTTATGGCGGTTAGGCTATTTTCTGCTACCCAATCGATATTGTTTTGGTTAGCGAAATCAGGATTGGTCGTTGGAATAGTGCTTCGAAAGCCTGGTGAATTTTGAGTATCTGCAAAAAGAATATTTGGTGCAACCAAAACTAGAGTAATAACAAATACTCTGCCAATGATAAAAATTGCTTCCATAATAAAGCTCCCCACTTTATTAATTGCATGGACGCTAACGCCGCGCGCTCGATGTTTTCTTCTTATGTTTTTGTGATGCGATATAGTTATTTTGTATAAGTTATAGGCATGGAACGATGAAGAGTCAACCGGTTTTCTTGACTAATTTAATAAAGTGTAGGAAAACAATTAGTTGGAAAATTAACCATATTTATTTTTTTGAGAAGTGAGTTAAACTTGCGATTCTTGTTTTCAAAGACTAAACAACCCGCTGAGTCGCGCAAACAGTAATCTAAGAGATAAATATTGAGGGCCCAGTCTATGGGATAGAACCCCTATTGATCTAAACCGCAATTCCGTGCTAATTTCAAACCCACATATTTCATATTGAATAAATGCTCACATATATGAGTTGTTGTGGTTACTACATAGGAGTTACAACATGAGTTCAAACATAGAACGTCTTCCTGTCGTTAATAGCGATAAACTCACTTGGGGAGAGCTTCTGCGAAAAGCGAAAGAAGCTGGTATCAAGGAGGAAGATGAGATTGATAATATCTCTATCTCCTGGGGTTCTCCTGACAAGATGGAAATTAAAAAAGATGATGATTTTGGTTGGCAGATCACGCTAGGGATTAATTTGTAAAAGAAGTTGCAAGACTAACGTTTTATCAATCAATAAAAAGCCATATTCGTGGCTTTTTTCAATTTTCCCATTCCTTACCAACTACAAGCAGCATCCTCTTGTATTTCTTCATTATTACGCTCTAACTAACTGAATATAATAATAATTAATTATGCAATCGATTTTGGAGGTATTATCACCAAAGTGAGAATTAAGTCCTATAATAGCTGTGCCCAAACAACAACCATGGACGTTAAATCAATTATATCTAGTCGGCGGTATATGCACTCCGCTGACGAGCAATGGGTATAACTAAGAAGCTCTGTTGTCAGAATCGTCACGTTTCTGAGGATAAATTAGCAGTTATGAGGGGATATGGACATAAATGAACGCCGCAGAAAAGATATTGCAAGAAAAACCACTATCAGGATTCGAAAATATTATTCGTCATTGGGATCCTTTTAGAAAATTTGTTGTAGCCAAAGTAATGCCTGGCCAGGTATATGTCACTAAACATCACGAACTAATTACGACATTATTAGGTTCATGCATAGCAGTATGTATGCAGGATAAAGTGAATGGTGTAGGTGGTATGAACCACTTTAAATTACCCGCCCCACCAGGACGTAATACAGCCAAGGATATTTCCAACGATACCAATTATGGAATCTACGCGATGGAGCTGTTGATCAACGGTATCATTACTAATGGTGGAGATCGAAAACTTCTGCAGTGCAAAATATTTGGCGGCGGTAATGTTGTGCAAAGCATCTCAAGCAACATTGGTGAAAAAAATATTAATTTTGTTCAGGATTTCATGAGGCAGGAAGGAATTCGTGTTGTACATCAAAGTACGGGTGGAACAGCTGGTCAACAAGTCTATTATCACCCTATTACGGGTAACTATTTCTCTGTCACCCAAGGGCAAAAAAGCCTCGAAGAAGTGAAAAAAGCAGAGGCAGATTATCTCGCAAAAGTGAATAACGAAATGGACGACGATTCTATTATTTTCTTTTAGTACTGCAACAATAGAGTTGGTAACGAGGACTGTTACCAACTTCTATTTTTATTCAACAACCTCAATCACCACGTCACCAAGCTTTACTAACTGCCCTTCCCTGATTTTACATCGTTTTCTTAATTCCACTTGGCCATCAACTTTTACATCACCACAAGTAATAATAGTATTTGCCCGGCCCCCACTATCACACACCCCAACAACTTTTAACAAATTATTGAGTTCAATAAATGGTGATCCTTCAAGTGAGAATTGATGCATGTATATTTCCGTCAGTTAAAAAAATAGCCAGTGAATTTAATGTTGATGACCACCTGGGCCGTGCGCATGTCCGTGGGAAATCTCTTCCGGTTGAGCATCGCGCACATCATTAATATCAATATCAAACGTTAGTGTTTTTCCAGCATAAGGATGATTAATATCCACATCGACAGTTTTCAAACCAGCTTTCACAACCACAACTTCTCGTGGTCCTTCTTGAGTATTTACTTGAACTACCATGCCTGGTCTAAATTTCTTTATCTTCTTACTGTTAACGATATGTTTTAACGTTACACGTTGGATCGCATCTTCCTTTCGTTCACCGTAAGCTTGTTCCGGTTCTAAGGTAATGGAAACTTTGTCACCACTTGTTTTACCGATTAATTCCTCTTCCAGTGCAGGTAGCAATGCATTATGACCGTGCAAATAGAGGTAAGGATCATTTTCTTTTGTCTCTTCAAGCATTTCAGCACCCTTTTCACTAAGCCGATAGTGGATGGAGACAACTTTATCTTTTTCAACTTGCACGCCTAAAACTCCAAAGTCTTTTTATTTAAACCGAAATTCCCCGCAGCATGGCGCGGACACAAAACAGATCAGATCAGGTATACCTAAGAGGCACCCTAATTTAATCGAATCGGAAAACATTTTATCAAGCAGCTAGGATTTTGAACAGTAGCTTGCGCAATTAGAAGTGACAAATAAATAAGGTTTAGCGTCTGAATCACCGTTAAACTATTAAGCAATTATTTATGGGTTGTATGAATAATAATCGTTTTTAAATGGGTGTTAATAGGCTTTTTATTCGGGAATAACTATCAACTGTAATTTTGATGTTTTATAAATGTCACCATGTAAAACAGCGCATTTAACTCAACAAAGTGAACAATTTTATGTTACGGTTATGCAAATAATAACAGTCATAATAATCTATAACGCAATGAAATAACTTGGTTATTTCTAGGGACTGTTGAAGTTTGGGTTTTAGCACGATTGTATTAGAGAAAAGTCGTTTAACATTTTAGATAGACAACGCGCAACGCAATATGGCGATTATTTGAGCTGGATTTTCGGGGCAGTATGGTCATTATCTATCCATTAAATGTTTTGAGTTGCTGACTTGGCTCAAGCAGTGACGATATTCAAACGTCAATATGCCCTAAAGAACAGAACATAAGGACTATGATGAACGCAAAAGACCAACGAATTTCCGAGATCAAGGAAAAAGTACCTGAAATAGCGCCAGCAGAGGCGAAAAAACTTGCAGACGGAGACGCCGTTTTACTCGACATGCGAGAGAGTGACGAAGTAGCACAAGGTAGCCCGATTGGCGCTCTACGCATGGGCCGAGCCTATTTAGAATTCAATATAGAGCAAGAGATCCCGGATAAAGAAAAACAAGTTTTGGTCATGTGCCAATCGGGAATGCGTTCACTTTTTGCAGCGGATAGTCTACAGATGCTGGGTTATTCAAAAGTCTCATCGGTGAAAGGTGGTTTTACACAATGGAAAAACGAAGGCCATCCCTTCGAGTTACCTGCAACGCTTAATGCTGATGCCAAAGAGCGTTACGCGCGTCATCTTTTGATGCCCAACGTGGGTGAAAAAGGTCAGTTAAAACTGATGAACTCAAAAGTTTTGTGCATTGGTGCTGGCGGAATCGGCTCTCCTGTGGCCATGTATTTAGCTGCGGCTGGCGTTGGCACATTAGGCATTGTTGATCACGATGTGGTTGATCGTAGTAATTTACAGCGACAAATTCTTCATCGAGAAGATACTATTGGAAAGCCCAAAGTGGAATCGGCTCGGCAAACACTTAACGGTTTAAACCCAACAATTAATGTTGTAGCGCATCAAGAGCACATCGATGCAAACAACGTAGAGGAATTGTTAGGAAAATATGATTTAGTCGTAGATGGTTCTGATAATATCCCAACACGTTATTTAATCAATGATGCGTGTGTACGTTTAGGTATTCCAAATGTGCATGGCGCGGTGTTCCGTTTTGAAGGCCAAGTTACAGTCTTTTGGCCAGGTAGAAAGAAAGATCCTGGTCCTTGTTATCGCTGCCTCTTCCCTACTCCATCTAATCAATTGGTCCTCTCATGTTCTCAAGCTGGTGTTCTTGGCGTATTACCCGGTGTTGTTGGTTTATTACAAGCAGTAGAAGCGGTTAAAGTGATACTTGAGATTGGTAATCCGTTAGTAGGCAGAATGATGTATTACGATGCTTTGGCTGCATCTGTCTCTGAACTAAAAATGAAACGCAATCCAAATTGTCCAATCTGCAGTGAAAATGCTACATGGACGGGATATCATGGCGTTGATGTAGCTTGCGATATCGATAAATAGAAATAGAAATAGAAATAGAAATAGAATCTTATCAGATGGAGTTGGGAATTAACGCCCTGCTCCTCACATTTAATTTAAATTCCCCGTAGCTTGCTACGGGCACAAAACCATTGGGGTTTCCAAAGGGGAGAAACGAAATTCTCCCCTTTGGTCGACGGCGGGGTGCATACCCCGTCGTCGAAATATAATTGATTCTAGAAAAGCAGATGGACACGAATTTGTGGATCAGCTGCTTTTTCTAGGTTTCACAAAATTACATTTTTTTGGAGTATGAAATCAAACGCTCCACACATTCCAATCGGCTCCTAGAAGCACCTATCGGAGAAACACTCCGTCACTTAACACTTCCCATGATAATTGGGATTATCTCATTGCTCCTGTTCGGGTTAGTTGATACTTTTTTTATTGGGCAGCTAGGGACAGATCAACTTGCTGCGCTGGGTTTTACATTTCCAATTAGTTTTATTGTAATGAATATAATAATGGGCTTTACGATTGGCCTAGCTGCAGTATTATCTAAAACACTAGGAGAAGGTGATCAGAATAAAGCGACCCGATTAACCACAGACACCCTACTTCTTTCGATCATTATAATCGCTTTAATTGTAGCAATTGGTATTGCCTCAATCGAACCACTTTTCACACTCATTGGTGCCAATGAGGTAGTGATGCCATATATCAAAGAGTATATGTTGCTTTGGTATATCGGAGCGATCTTTCTTGTAACGCCTATGATTGGCAATGCTGCGTTACGTGCAACTGGTGACATGAAAACACCCGCTATTATGATGTTTATCTCCGCGATAATGAATGCGTTATTAGACCCACTGTTTATTTTTGGATTAGGCCCAATTCCAGCGTTGGGAATGCAAGGTGCAGCGCTGGCAACGTTAATATCTTGGGGCATATCATGTGTAATCGCTATATGGTTATTAACCATGAAAGTTAAACTCATCTCTTTCACGTTGCCCACTATGAGTGAACTGCTGGCATCATGGAAACCTGTTTTATATATCGCGATTCCTGCAGGAATAACTAATCTGTTGATTCCACTTTCAACAACCATACTCACAGCAATTATCGCAATACATGGTGTAGAAGCAGTGGCAGCATTCGGCGTGGGAACACGAATTGAAGCACTAGCGATGGTTGTAATTATGTCGCTCTCCGTGGCGATATTACCGTTCATCGGTCAAAACCTGGGAGCAAAAAAAAATGCTCGAGTGCGAGAAGCTATATCAATCGCATTAAAATTTTGTTTCTGGTTCCAAATGTTCATCTATCTGCTGTTATTAATGAGTGCTTCCCTGCTCGCAGAATTGTTTACCGATGATCTTTTAGTTGCGGAACTCATTGTTTTATTTTTATTCATTGTCCCTGCAAGTTATTCCTTTCAAGGAATGATGATGATCTCAGGCTCTGTGATGAATGGTATTAATCGACCAGTGCAAGTCATGGTGCTGAGTATTATTCGATTGTTCATATTGTTTATCCCTTTTGCTTATGCAGGCTCTCAAATCGCAGATATCAAAGGCCTATTCATTGGCTTGCTAGTAGCAAGCATAATTGCTAGTGTAATGACTCATTTGTGGTTAAAAAGAACATTAGTAGAAGTGTTGCCCGCATAATCGGATGCGATGAAAACGAGTAGAGGGAAATAATGCCAGAGCTTGAAAAGCAAGAACTGTTGGACCCAAAATGGGGAGAAGCTTCCGCGCTACATGAACCTCGTTTATTGGCAAATTTTCGAGCACGAGCTGATGATGTTCTCATTGCAACGCCACCAAAAGCGGGAACAACCTGGATGCAGCAGATTCTCTATCAATTGCATAGCGGTGGTGATGACTCATTCGATGATATTGATCGGGTTGTACCTTGGTTGGAAATTCCTCGGCAAGATAAATCATGGCAAACAATACTTGAAGAGTTTGAACAACGAGAAAGCCCACGAATATTTAAAACGCACAATACCTATGAGCAAATGCCTGGGGCTGATACTGCGAGAATTATTCTTACCACGCGAGACCCAAGAGATTGCTGCATCAGTTTTTATCATCATTTTATGGATTTGACTGATGAAGCCATAGCATTATCAGGAATTAACCGACCTGAATCATTAGAACAACATGTGGAAAATTGGTTAGAGTTTGCAGCCTGGTATCGCAACATAAAAAGTTGGTGGCCACATAGAGAGCAAGAGAATATCTTGATACTACGTTACGAAGATTTACGGGCAGATCTGAATAACGGAATCGATGAAATCCTTGCATTCCTCCGTTGGTCGATCACTGAGGAACAACGTTCAAAAATTATTGAACATTGTTCTTTTGATTGGATGAAGAAAAACGTACAGCGTTTTAATCAGCAAGGCTTTTCCGGGAAAACACTGTTTAAACCTCACGGCTTTGTGCGTAAAGGTGTGATTGGAGAAGGAAAAGAGAAACTAACTCATGACCAGCAGACACGAATCATCCAAAAAGCTAAAGAGACTTTGGACGATGATTGCCTCAAGTTTTTAGCGATTGAATAGCGCCTAACTTTCACAAGTACTAGCCGCGTTGATCCACTCCTTAATCAACGCTATGCCTTCATCATGAACAACACCTGTTCCAAGCGGTGGCATTCTATCCACGTCTAAGGCTTGCATACGTAATGTAATAACTGAGGAATCAGGACTTCCTGGTGTTAATAATTTCGCCCCTGTTACACCGAAGTCACCCGTCTCAGGATCGACATCGCATACTTCCATATTTTCTTCAGGACTTAAAAAATGAAAGTTTGCTTGGCCACGGCCGGTGCCGTTTTCCTGATGACAGAAAGCGCAATTAGCGTGAAGATAGGCGCGAGCACGAGATACTGGTGTTTGTGTTAGTTCATCCATTGCTGGTAAACGATGCATGTTTTCAATATCATCAGCCAGTTTTTCGCTAAACAATCCAATGTGATCAAGCGTTGTTAATTGATTTGCTGTAACACCATTGGGATAACTATAGTCTCTATTTAGCTGCAATGTTTCAGGCCCTACAGTAAAGCCCGATGCTGCGGTATGGCAAAACATACATTGAGCGCTGCTAGGATAGGTCCATTTTATATTATCAACTGTTTTAACTTTTCCGCCTTCAACAAGTGTTGCGTCTAATCCATTTTCATCCCACTCATAGCTATAACCGGCCCAATCACCGTCTTCGTGCCGGATCAATGTTCGAGTTTCTATTAATTCACTCCCGATATAAAAATGTTTAACGAAAACGGTGCCAATGGGAAAGACCCAGTTATTGCCATCATCGTCGATTGTGATAGTTGTATTGTTTGGTAAAGCGAGCCAACGTTGTTTAGTTGCACCATCGGTCCATAAAGGAACATTAACGTCGTAAGGAATTAACGCTGAGCTGGGCTTTCGTACATCTGCATTATCCATGCAGCCAGTTTCAGACAGTTTTTTAGGAAAAGTGGATTGCGTAGGGCTAGTTGCACCATCAATTATTTTATATATTCTGCCACTGTTAAGATCCGTAATATATAACTCGCCATCGTTCGCTTGGGCGAATGATGAAATGTAATAATTGCGATTAATTAATGGCTCACCAACTGTTGCTTTTCCTGTTTCGTCATAATACATTCCCCATATTTTTCCATAGGCATAATCCGCAAAAAGATAGATACCACTGAGCGATGTAATCGCTGAACCTCGGTAAACATACCCACCTGTTATGGCGAGTCCTTCTTTTCCCGTTTCGTAAGTGACTATAGGGTCAATCAAGGTCTTGTCATCGCACGCGCCTTCATAGCAGGAAAAACCTTCTCGATAATTCCAACCATAATTACCACCGAGTTGAACTTTGTTAACTTCTTCCTCGGTGTGTTGCCCCACATCACCTAGCCATAAATCACCGGTGTGAGAGTCAAAACTAAATCGCCAGGGGTTTCGGAATCCCCATGCGTATATCTCAGGACATGCGCCATCATCACAACTGTTGTTGGTAGAAAATGGATTATCACTAGGAATTGCGTAAGGTGAGCCACCATCCACATCAATACGTAACATGGCTCCTAGAAGCGTTTGTAAATTTTGCCCGTTACCATAGGGGTCTCCACCGCCTCCACCATCTCCCATACCAATATAAAGATAGCCGTCTGGCCCAAAAGCGATGTCGCCACCATTGTGATTTCCTCGAGGCTGTTCGATGCTAAGAATTATTTTTCCACTATTTAAATCTAGTTCTGTTCCTGTTTCGTTACTTGTGTATTCTGAAATTATTGATACCAGTTGGCCGCTAGCATCATTACCGGTAAATGAAAGATAAACCTTGTAATTTGCAACACCATAATTTGGATGAAAAGCCATGCTCAAAAGCCCAGCTTCATTAGGCCCGTCGTCTAATAGAGAGTTTGGTAGATCCACAAAATCGACCGTTGTTGTGTCGTCTTCACGAAAGGTCTTAATCTTGCCGCTCTGTTCAACAACATACCAACGAGTATTGTTCCCCGGCGCTTGTAGCATTTTTACTGGTTTGCTAAAACTAAGTGTAGAGAACACATGCTCCAAATCAATAGTGGCAGAATAGTTGGGGCGTTGCGGTGCTAAACACAGTTCGTTATTAGGCCGTTGTTGCAATCCTACTAGAAATGTATTGCTGATAGTTTTAACAGTAACGACAACTTCGTCTTCTGCGCTGTTACCGTCATGGGTCGCAATAACTTTTATTCGATAGCTCCCTGCAGCATCAGGTTGAAAGTTAATGTTGGACGTATTTGATTGAATTTCACTTAGCGCACTTTCTTCCGGCTTATCTACAAGCTGCCACTGGTAGATGATGTTTTCATTAGGGAGGGTGCTGGCAGCATCTAAAATAATCGAGTTTCCCAAGTTAACTTCTCGATCAACACCGAGATCCGTCTGAAAAGACTTATTTTCCTCTGCTGGTTGCTGTTTCTCGTCATCAGCATCAGCATCGGTATCAGTTTGTGTCGATAAATTACAGGAAGATAGCGAGACTATAAAAATGAGGAAAATGGAAATAGATGAAAGGAGATTAAATTTACGCATAGTTTATGATTATTTTTGTAGAAAATGGCACCAACTAGCCCGATTAAAATTGGATAGCATCTATCCAAGATAGTTCAACCTAGAAAAAGCAGTTGGACGCGCAATTAGAATGCAGGATATTGTTTTGAATAGCGTAATGAAAAAAGTTGTCTTCACCTGGTTGGTGACGCAAGCTTTTTTCATATAGCTAAGCGAAACAAGAG
>Ga0316204_10002006_pt1 | contig 49587 bp, 48 predicted proteins | sample 6monrhotite_MG_2_FD_205661 | JGI IMG/M metagenome (GOLD analysis project Ga0316204, IMG submission 205661) | Microbial mat bacterial communities from mineral coupon in-situ incubated in ocean water Damariscotta River, Maine, United States -... | ecosystem: Environmental > Aquatic > Marine >... | reverse complement strand
TTCATCAAGATTTTCAGCCATACGGGCAATTCAAACGTTGACGGGGTTTTTGATAATCTGGGTATTTCACCCGAGTTTGTCTTATGGAAAAACACGGCCACAGCAGGCACGTCTTGGGAAATTGTAGATGGTATGCGAAGCCCTTATAACGCAGTGGATAAAATCCTACAGGCAGATAGTACTAATGCCGAAACCACGTTTACTGTTGGGGACTTTGTATCCACTGGATTTAAAATGCGTAATATCAACGCTGATTTTAATACGGCACACACAATCGGTTTAGCCATCGGCCAGCCCACCGGGGCCAGCAACGCCGACGAAGCAACAGGGAGATAAGCTATGAGCATCTTTCGATTTCTCAACCCAACCCAGACCGACGTGATACAAGATGCGTGCCGCCGGGGTGTAGAAACACCACCGGGCAGCTACGCCCGCGAGGTGGCCAAGGTGGGAACCTTGGGCGACGTGGATAAATTGAACATCGCCGAGCTGATCGCGATGGGCATCGTGATCGTTACACTTGGCACACACGATCCAGCCATTGAGACCATCGCCGCCCGCGACTTTGAACGCAACGTCAATGGTTCGATCAAAATCACCGCCCAGACCGTGGCCGAGGTGCTGACCATCTTGCCCATCGATCCCATCGTGCTGAGCGACCGCGCCGCCACGCAACTGGCCCAGACGCAAGCGGCGGCGGCATTGGCGATTGATGCCGAGGCCGGGAATACCCGCCAGGAATTCATCACCGCCATTCCGGGGCAAGACGCCACCTACACCGCCAAGGAGGCCGAGGCGCGTCGCTGGGTGGCAGAGATTCAGGCGGGCACCGCTGCGCCGGACCCGCTGGCCTATCCCTATCTCAAAGACCGCGCCGAACGTCTGAATGCCACGACGCCCGATTACCAAGCCGTCGCCACCGAATGGCTGGTTAAGGCGGACCTCTGGCATAACCTGAATATATCCATAGAAAACGTGCGTGAAGGGGCTAAGGAGGCCGTAACCGCCGCCGTCGACGTGACCACGGCACAGACCGCCCAACAAGATGCCAGCGCCGCCTTCGCGGCCATCATCGCCGCCGCGATGCCTGTGTAAATTTAGTGATTGTTTAAGTTTTGGTTTTCCGTCCCGGTTGGGGCGGTTTTTTTTATGGGGATTACTCATGAACGATGCGGTGACGTGGGCGCAATTGGCGTGGTTATTGGGGGCATTTAGCGTGGTGATTGTCGCGTTGGTGGGAATTGTCGCCAAGATTGTGGTGGCGCTGGTGGTGCGCGCTGAAAATCGCTTGGCGCGGGCTATTGAGGCCTTGAACGATACGGTTGGGGCGCTTCGGGAAGATATGTTTTTAACCCGAGCATCGAACGGATACGTCAAAGAGGTTGAAGACCGCCTGACATCTAGAATCCGCGACCTCGAAAGCCACCCTGGGCACGCACGGGCGGGGGAGTAACCATGCTGAACATCAGCCAATTTCGCGCCGAAATCGTGCGCCCGGTGCTGGTGCATTTGGGTATGCATTCGGATGCGGCGGAAATCCTCATCATCGGTACGGCGGTGCAAGAAAGCGGCCTGCATTTTCTGCGCCAAAACCCCACCGGCCCGGCTTTGGGCGTGTGCCAAATGGAGCCCGCGACCCATGATGACCTGTGGCAAAATTATCTAAACTTTCGCCCCGAATTGACGGGCTTGGTTCACGACTTCACCGCCCCCTGGCCGGAATTATCGGCGCAGTTGGTGGGCAACCTGCCGTACGCCGTCGCCATGGCCCGCGTGCATTATTGGCGTGCGCCGGGGGCTTTGCCGGACGCCACAGATATCGAAGGTCTGGGCGCGTATTGGAAGCAATACTACAACACGCCCTTGGGCCATGGCACAGCACAACAATTCACCGACAATTACCAAACGTATGTGAAGGATTAAACCATGAACCTTTCCGATTTAGGCGCACACGTCGCGGACTTCGCCCCGTTGCTGGGTAAGCTGCTCCCCATTCCCGGAGCAGGGATCGCGGGCGATCTCATCGCGGCGGCGTTCGGCACCGAAAACGAACCGGATGCCATCATGGCCGCCATCAAAGCCGACCCAGACGCAGGCATAAAACTGGCCGCCATTGAAAGCAACAACAAAGCCGCCATTGAAAGCCAATTGATTGCTGCGGAAACTAACCGGATTGAGTCTGTCAACAAAACCATGCGCACCGAAGCCGCCGCGAATGACGCTTACGTGCGGCGCTGGCGACCCACCATCGGCTATGTTGTGGCATTCCAGTTTTTTATGCTTGGATGGGTAGTCTTTGTTGGTGTGGTTTGGGCGGTTCGTGCTACGGACCCCGCCCAGACCACCGCGATTATGACCGGGCTTGCGGGCCTAATTGGAGCCATGACGGTCATCATCACCGCCGAATGCGCCGTGCTGGGCGTGAACATCGGCAAACGTTCCCAAGACAAATCCGTCGCCGCCGGTCACCCGCCAACCCCCAGCCTAGTCGCGACGTTGGCATCCAAGTTTGCCACATAGCGCCGCGCGCGATCGACAAAGACAAGGCCGCCCGCCGAAAGGTCGTGGCGGCCTTTTTTTGTGCCCGTGGTTCGGTCGTGTGCATCGCCGACGGGAACGGGCAGGGAACAGGCTGCACGGATTTTGCACGGATTTTGCCGTCAGTTCACGCCATGTTCTGTCAAGTTTGGTGTGTTTTGCGGTGGGTGCTGCTGACCCTGAAAACGAAAACCACCTGATTTCTCAGGTGGTTACGTTGGTCGGAGTGAGAGGATTCGAACCTCCGGCCCCCGCCTCCCGAAGACGGTGCTCTACCAGGCTGAGCTACACTCCGATATGTTTTGCTCATTTTGAGGCGTTTATATAGCGCTCAGGTCTTGGCTGCGCAAGGGCCTCAGTAGGCGCGTTCGATGCAAAAATCGACGGTGTCGACGAGGGCGGTCTTGATCTCGGAGTCTGGGAAGATGCCCAGCGCGTCGCGGGCGATGGCGCCGTAGTGCCGGGCGCGGGCCACGGTGTCGTCCAGGGCCTTGTGCTTGACCAGTAGTCCTTGGGCGAATTCGATATCGCCGTCGTTTTGGTCTAGGTCTTCCATGGTGCGACGCCAGAAATCGCGCTCGGCGTCGGTGCCGCGGGCGAATGCCAAAATGATCGGCAGGGTGATTTTGCCTTCGCGGAAATCGTCGCCCACCGCTTTGCCCAATGCCTCTTGCTTGGCGGAGAAATCCAACGCGTCGTCGATGAGCTGAAAGGCGATGCCGAGATTCATGCCGTAATCGCGCAGCGCGTCTTGTTCCGCCTTGGGGCGTTCAGCCACCACCGCGCCCAGTTCGGACGCCGCAGCGAACAGTTCGGCGGTCTTGGCCTTAATCACGTCTAAGTACGCGGTCTCGCTGGTTTCGGTGTCGTTGGCGGTGACCAGTTGCAAGACTTCGCCTTCGGCCAGGGTCGACGATGCCTGGGACAAGACCCGCAACACGTCCAGGTTTCCGTCTTCGACCATCATGGAAAACGAGCGCGTAAATAAGAAGTCGCCCACCAAAACGCTGGGCTTGTTGCCCCACAGCGCGTTGGCCGAAGCCTCGCCCCGGCGCAGGTCGCTTTCGTCCACCACGTCGTCGTGCAAAAGCGTCGCAGTATGAATGAATTCGATGCACGCCGACAGCAAAATGTGGCGGTCGCCGGTATAGCCGCACATGCGTGCACTGGCCAAGGTCAGCATCGGACGCAGGCGCTTGCCGCCCGCGGCAATGATGTGTCCGGCCAATTGTGGGATCAGCGACACCGGTGAGTGCATGCGGGTGATGATGGCAGCGTTCGCGGCCTTGAGGTCGTCTTCGACCAACGTGGCCAGACGGTCCAACGGCGACGGTTTGCGTTCTTCGTCCAAGTTTACGACAACGCCCAAGGCGGATCTCCTGCTGAAGTCATTTATGTGCGGGCTGCGTTTATACGCTATTGTTATGTATGTTATGGCCGTCCAAGCGGGGTGCGGTCAAGTACGGAGGGACATATAGGGCTATGTTTGAACTGGTGCGAACCAACGATGCGGTGTTGATTTCTTGGCTTAGGGCGAACCTGGAAGGCGCTGGCGTTGAGGTTTTGGTGCTGGATGAGCACATGAGCGGCATGGATGGCTCCGTGTTGGCGATTCCGCGCCGCATAATGGTGAACGAGGCCCAACAAGCCGTGGCGAAGGCTATTTTGGCCGAAGCCGACGCGCTGGCCGCGGGTGGTGACGAGTTACATGGAAACGACTGAAGACCGCATTCTCGATGGTCGCGTGATCCTCAATCAGCCGACCGAGGGCTATCGTGCCGCCGTGGACCCGGTGCTGCTGGCCGCCGCCGTGCGCGCGGGTGCGGGCGAACGGGCGCTGGATTTGGGCTGTGGCGTCGGTGCCGCGATGCTGTGCCTGGCTGCGCGTACCTCCGGCCTGGACGTGGATGGCGTGGAACTGCAACCCGAATTGGCGGACTTAGCGCGCCAGAACGTCGCGGCCAATGGCTTGGGTGAACGCGTGCGCGTGTTCCAGGGCGATATCTTGGCCCCCCCCGCCGAGCTGGAGCATGAGAGCTATCACCATGTGTTCGCCAATCCCCCATATATGAGCGGTGATCGCGGCAATTCTCCACCCAATGCCAGCAAGCGCACCGCCCATGTGGAAGGGGCCGCGGACTTGAAAGATTGGGTCGGTGCGGCGCTGAAGATGTGCCGGGCTAAGGGGTCGGTGACGTTCATTTATCGCGCCGACCGCTTGGCCGAGGTGTTGATCGCCCTGGAAGGCAAAGCCGGGGAAATCACCGTGTTTCCCCTGTGGCCCAAGGACGGTGAAATCGCCAGCCGCGTCATCGTGCGCGCCCGCAAAGCCATCAAAACGCCGATGCAGTTGATGAACGGCCTGACCCTGCACAACGCGGATGGAAGCTATAGCGAAACGGCGGACCAGGTGCTCAGGGGCGAGGCCTTGCATCTAAGGGTTTGACTTAGGGTAAAGCGCCGCCTTACAAGTATTTTATGTTCACGAAAATTATCTTCACGATTATCGTCGTTATCGCCGTGTGGCAGGGCTTTAAGATATTTGCTCGCCTTCAAGACCAACGCGAAAAGCGCGCGAAAATGGACCAGAAACCTTCCGCTCAGGATACCGCCGGAGTCGAGGATATGGTGCAGTGCTCCAAGTGTGACGCCTATGTCGCGCGCGGGTCGAAATCGTGCGGCAAGGACGGCTGTCCGTTTATGGGCTGAACCCGGCCTCACCTTACACCTGATTACAGAGTTTATGACACATGTCCGCATCCGTACCGGCCCCCAATCCTGAAACCTGCTTTCAGAACCTGATCTTAAAGCTGCAAGGCTTTTGGGCGGGGCAGGGCTGTGTGTTGTTGCAACCCCACGACCAAGAAGTCGGTGCCGGCACCTTTCACCCGGCGACCACCTTGCGCACACTGGGGCCAAAGCCGTGGAAGGCTGCCTATGTGCAGCCGTCGCGCCGCCCCACCGACGGGCGCTATGGCGAAAACCCCAACCGTTTGCAGCACTATTACCAATTCCAGGCGGTGATCAAACCGTCGCCGCCCAATTCTCAAGATTTGTATCTCGACAGCCTCAAGGCGCTGGGCATCGACACCGCCAAGCACGACATCCGCTTTGTCGAAGACGATTGGGAAAGCCCGACCTTGGGCGCGTGGGGGCTGGGCTGGGAAGTGTGGTGCGATGGCATGGAAGTGTCGCAGTTTACCTATTTCCAGCAAGTGGGCGGCATTGAATGCAACCCCGTTGCGGTGGAACTGACCTATGGCTTGGAACGCCTCGCCATGTACATCCAGGGCGTGGAAAACGTCTATGACTTGGATTGGAACGGTCTCCCTGATGGAGATGGGGGGGTGCGCTACCGCGAGGTGTTCAAGCGCAACGAGGTCGAACAATCGGCCTTTAACTTCGAACACGCCGACACCGACAAGCTGGTACGGCAATTTAACGATGCCGAGGAAACCTGCACCATGCTGTTGGCCTTGGACACGCCACTGGCGCTGCCCGCCTATGAGCAGTGTGTGCGTGCCAGCCACGTCTTTAACCTGCTGGACGCCCGCGGCGTGATTTCCGTCACCGAACGCCAAGCCTATATCGGCCGGGTGCGGGGGCTGTCGACCAAATGCTGCCAAGCTTGGCTTAATGGGGAGGACGCGTAATGGCCGAACTCCTGCTCGAACTTTTCTCCGAAGAAATCCCCGCCCGCATGCAGGCCCGCGCCGCCGCCGATCTGAAACGGCTGGTGGAAGACGGCCTTAAGAAAGCCGGGTTGGAGTGGACCAAATCCGAAGCCTTTGTCACCCCGCGCCGCTTGGCGCTGGTGATTGACGGCTTGCCGGAAAAGCAGCCGGACGTGAACGATGAACGCAAAGGCCCGCAAGTGGGCGCACCGGAACAAGCGCTGGCGGGCTTTATGAAATCGCTGGGCGGCATGAGCCTCGACGCGTGCGAACAGCGCGAGGTCAAAGGCAAGACCTTCTATTTCGCCGTAATGGCGAAAAAGGGCGAGCCGACTAAAAACGTGCTGGTGGGGTTGATAAATGCTGCCATTTTCGAGTTGCCGTGGCCCAAATCCATGCGTTGGGCAAATACGATTTCTTCCTGGGTACGCCCGCTGCATAATATTGTGGCTATATTTAATGGGAGTCCCTTGCAAGCGGACCATGGCCTAGGAAACAAAGATCATGTCTCTGATGAAGGGTCTATTGTTCTGAGCTTTAACGCAAAAACCTTCGGCCACCGCTTCCTCAACCCAGGCCCCATTGCCGTTTCCGACTTTACCGATTACCGCGCCAAGTTGATGGATGCGTATGTGATGTTGTGTCCGTCTGAGCGCCGCGCCGAGATCGTCTCTCGGGCCGAAAAGATTGCTGAAAAAGCGGGCTTCACCTTGAAACCCGACGAAGGCTTGTTGCAGGAAGTCACCGGGTTGGTGGAATGGCCTCAAGTGTTGATGGGCGCGATTGATGCCCAGTTCATGGACCTGCCGCCCGAAGTGCTGTCCGACACCATGCGCACGCACCAAAAATACTTCACCGTGTTGAACCCGGACGGTACCCCCGCCCCGCATTTCATCGTCGTCGCCAATCAGGTGGCGTCCGACGGTGGTGCCGCCATTGTGGCGGGTAACGAACGGGTGCTGCGCGCGCGCCTGTCGGATGCCAAATTCTTCTGGGACCAAGACCGCAAGGTGACCTTGGGCAGCCGCGCGCCGAAACTGAAAGACATCGTCTTTCACGCCAAGCTGGGTACGGTGGCGGATAAGGTTTCGCGCATGGCGGCGTTGGCCGATGTGCTGGCCGATGCAACGGGTGCGGTTAAGGCCCAAGCCATCACCGCGGCGGAATTGTGCAAGTGCGATCTGGTCACTGGCATGGTCTACGAAATTCCCGAGGTCCAAGGCGTCATCGGTCGCTACTACGCGCTGAACGACGGCGAGGCCCCCGAAGTCGCCAACGCCATCGCCGAACACTATTCCCCCGTCGGCCCCGGCGACGCATGCCCCACCGCACCCGTCAGTGTGGCCGTGGCCCTGGCCGACAAGATCGACACCCTGGTGGGCTTTTGGGCCATCAATGAAAAGCCCACCGGATCGAAAGATCCGTTCGCGCTGCGTCGTGCGGCGCTGGGCGTGATTCGGCTGATTGTTGAAAACAAATTACGCTTGGGACTGCTGGATGTAATCAAACAATCATACAGACTTATCGAGGACCCTTTTGAAAAGGGGATTATTCGCCCACCCCAACAACTTGCTGATGGAACCTTATCTCCAAAAGTAAAATCTAAGAGCGGCTCATCTTTCCAGCTAATGGACCCCCATAGACTAGTGCCAGAAGACGAAGTAGCCCCTGACCTCCTCGCCTTCTTCGCCGACCGCCTGAAGGTGCATTTGAAGGCCGAGGGCGTGCGTCATGATTTGATCGACGCCGTGTTTGCCCTTGGTGGTGAAGACGACTTGGTGCGTTTGTTGGCGCGCGTCGATGCGTTGGGGGCCTTGATGGGGACCGACGATGGGGTGAACCTGTTGGCGGCGCACAAGCGGGCCGCCAATATCTTGCGCATCGAAGAAAAGAAAGACGGCTGCTCCTACACAGGCGCGCCGGACGCGGCCCTGTTCGCCCAAGACGAAGAACGTGCCTTATTTGATGCCCTAGCCAGCGCCGGTGCGGAGGGGCATACTTTAGCGGCGAACGAGAAATTTGCCGACGCCATGGCCGCACTTGCCAAGCTGCGCGGGCCGTTGGACGCTTTCTTTGACGCGGTGATGGTCAACGCGGATGAAAAAAACGTTCGCGAAAACCGATTGAAACTCCTATCTCAAATCTTGACGGTGACGAGCGAAATCGCAGACTTCTCGAAAATTGAGGGCTAGGCATGACGCAACAGTGGATCTACGCATTCGGCGGCGGAAAGGCTCAAGGCTCGGCGTCCATGAAGGGCTTGTTGGGCGGCAAGGGCGCGAACCTGCATGAAATGTCGGCGCTGGGCTTGAACGTACCGCCCGGCTTTACCTTGACCACCGAAGTCTGTTCCCATTTTTCTGACTCCAAAGGCGATTACCCTGCCGCCCTGGATGCGGAACTGGTCAGCGCCTTAGCCCACGTCGAAAGCCTCATCGGCTCCACGTTCGGCGGCGATGGCGACAGCGACGAGGTATTGCTGTTGTCGGTGCGCTCAGGGGCCAGGGCGTCCATGCCCGGCATGATGGACACGGTTTTGAACTTAGGCCTCAACGACGACACGGTGCAGCGATTGGCGCGTGTCAGCGGCGACGAACGCTTTGCCTATGACAGCTACCGCCGCTTCATTCAGATGTTTGGCGACGTGGTGCTGGGTGTCGACCATCACCATTTTGAAGACTTGCTGGAAGACTATAAGTTCGACCACGCGTTAAAGCTGGACACGGACTTGAAGGCGTCGGATTGGAAAAAACTGATTCCGCAATTCATCGCCACTATCGAAAAGAAAATCGGGGCGGCGTTTCCAACAGATCCTCGCGAACAGCTGTGGGCGTCCATCGGCGCGGTGTTTAAAAGCTGGTCCAACAAACGCGCCCGCACCTATCGTAGCCTGCACGGCATCCCCGAAGACTGGGGGACGGCGGTCAACGTCCAGGCCATGGTCTATGGCAATCTTGGTGATGATAGCGCCACCGGCGTGTGCTTCACGCGCAACCCGGCCACCGGTGAAAACGTGTTTTACGGCGAATACCTGATCAACGCCCAAGGCGAAGACGTGGTGGCGGGTATTCGCACGCCGCAGCCGTTGTCGCTGGCGGAAAAGGCGGCTACGGAAACAGACCTGCCAAGCCTCGAAGAAACTATGCCGGAGCTATACGCCGAGTTGGTCGGCGTGCGCCAGACCTTGGAAGATCACTACAAGGATATGCAGGACTTAGAATTCACCATCCAGCAGGGGCGGCTGTGGATTTTGCAGACCCGGGGTGGCAAACGCACCACCAAGGCGGCGCTGAAAATCGCTGTGGATATGGTGACTGAAGGCCTGATCGACAAGGACGAGGCCATCCGCCGCATTGAACCCGGCCACTTAGAGCAATTGCTGCACCGCACCTTGGACCCAGACGCGCCGCGCGACATTTTGGGTCATGGCCTGCCCGCATCGCCGGGCGCCGCGTCGGGCAAGTTGGTGTTCACCGCCGAGGCTGCCGAAAAATGGGTGGCCGACGGCGAACGCGTAATCTTGGCGCGGGTGGAAACCAGCCCTGAAGACATCGGCGGTATGCATGTGGCCGAGGGCATTTTTACCACCCGTGGCGGCATGACGTCGCACGCCGCCGTGGTGGCGCGCGGCATGGGCAAGCCGTGTGTGTCGGGTGCGGGCGGCATTGCCGTTGACGTCAAGGCCAAGACCCTGACCGCGCTGGGCGATGTCTTGAATGAGGGCTACGTGGTGACGCTGGACGGCACGACGGGCTATGTGATGAAGGGCGAAGTCCCCACCGTAGAGCCGGAGCTGAGCGGCGACTTCGCCACCATGATGCAGTGGGCCAATGAGGTTAAAACCATGGGCGTGCGCGCCAATGCGGAAACGCCCGAAGATGCCCGCGCCGCCCTCAACTTTGGGGCCGAGGGTATAGGCTTGGCGCGGACCGAACATATGTTTTTCGACCCCGAGCGCATCGTGCACATGCGCGAAATGATTTTAGCGGCAAGCCCGGAGGCCCGCCGTACGGCCCTGGACAAGTTGCTGCCGTATCAACGCGAAGACTTTGCCCAGCTGTTTGAAATCATGGACGGCTTGCCGGTGACCGTGCGCTTGTTGGACCCGCCGCTGCACGAATTCTTGCCCAGCCGCCCGCACGACATTAAAAAAGTTGCCGAGGCCTTGGGCGTGGACGTGGCCGCTGTTAAGAGCCGTTCGGCCGAGCTGTTCGAGACCAACCCCATGTTGGGCCATCGCGGCTGTCGTTTGGCCGTCACGTATCCGGAAATCTACGAGATGCAGGCCCGCGCCATATTCGAGGCCGCCTGCGATGTGGCGAAAAGCGGCAAGCGCGTCCACTTGGAAGTGATGATCCCACTGGTGGCCCTGGTGAAAGAATTTACCCATGCCAAGGCCTTGGTTGAGGATACCGCCGCCGCCGTGGAGGCTGAAAAAGGTGTGCCGTTGACCTATACCATTGGTACCATGATTGAGTTGCCGCGCGCGGCTTTGCTGGCGGGCGACATAGCGCAAGATGCCGAATTTTTTAGCTTTGGTACCAATGACTTAACGCAAACCACCTTTGGACTGTCGCGCGACGATGCCGGGGGATTTTTACAGATTTACCGGGAAAAGGGCGTGATCGAAGGCGACCCCTTCGCCACCCTGGATCAAGACGGCGTCGGTGAGTTGGTGAAAACAGGCGTCGATCGAGGGCGGGCGGCACGACCGGGGATCAAGGTCGGTGCCTGCGGCGAACACGGCGGCGATCCGGCGTCGGTGCGCTTTTTCCACGACGCCGGGCTGGACTACGTTTCGTGTTCGCCCTACCGCATCCCCATCGCCCGCTTGGCGGCGGCACAAGCCGCCTTAGGCCTAAGTGTCAAAGACAACGCTTAGACGCGTTTCACAAAAATGGTGAATTCGCCCAATGGGTAATCGTCAACGACTTCGACTTCCGGCGACAGGGTCAGGGCGTGTTCGATAAACGTGCGCTTGTCGGCGTAATACAGATCCCCAAGCTTCGGTTCCGATTGGTCGTCCAGCAAATTGTACGCCATGACCTTACCCGTCTTGGCCCAGAGCATGTCGAGGCTGGATTTGACGTACTGCGTCCACAGCGCGTGCTCGGCCCCCATGAACATGTTGTAGGTGCCGGACACAAAGCTGTAGTCCGCGATCTCGGTCGCCACCGGGCTTATGACGAATTTGGCCCGCGCGTCGGTATGGAAAATCTGGGCGGCGCTCACCATTTCTTCTGCAATGTCATAGCCCACATAACGCCCGCCGCGCATCATCGGCTCAGATCTCAAAAGTTCGAACAACGCGCCATAGCCGCAGCCGAAATCATTGACGCTGATGGGGCCGTTTAGGTCTTCGGGCAGGACGGCCTGCATGAGAATTTCCAGGCGCAGAACCTGGCCCTCGGCGTCTTTCCAATACACGCCGTTCGGAACCGGACCGCATTGGTCGATGCGATAGGCATAGACCCGGCGGACGAATTCTAACAAATCTGGAATGTTGGTGGGTAGGTTTTCAATCATGGCACGTTTAAGCGTTCGCGTCGTCTTTTTGAAACACCACCCAGTCGGGCACAAACGGGGTGAGCGTCGCCCCTTCGCAGGTCAACATCACGCCGTCCGCCAGTTGGTCAAGGCGCACCAGCGCCAAGCCTTGGCCGCCTTGGCTGGTTTTCATTTCTCCGGCTTCTTTATCGCCCGCCATTAAGGGGGTGCCGGGCTGAGGCGTTGTGCCGTCGATGGACACGGGCAGCAGGCGCTTTTTCACCAAGCCCCGATAGCGGGTGCGCGCGGTCAGTTCCTGGCCCATGAAGCAGCCCTTGGTGAAGCATACGCCATCCAATTCTTCGAAGCCGTATTCCAGCAGCAACGCCTTGTCCACGCCCATGTCGCGCGATCCGTCGGCCACACCCAGATCCATGCGCACACGTTCATAGTCTTCAAATTTGCCAGCGCTCAGTCCTGCGTCTTGCAGCGCCGTGCTGTTTGGGGCAAGCACCACCCGCGCGCCCAGTGCAGCCATGCGCGGATCAACGAAAGCCTTACCACCGCCAAATGCAGTGGCTTGGCCGCGTTGCTCGCCTAGGCCCAGCTTTTCGGTATCTGAAAGGACGGCACAAACCTGAAACGCGTCGGTGACGTCGCTCAGTGTTACATCGGAGCGCAGCTTGTACATGGACAGGCGCTTGAAAAAGTCGGACCGGCGTTCGCCTTCGCAGTCCAAGACAAGGGTGCCGTCCAGTTCGAAACAGAAAAAATCAAAGAGGAACTTGCCCTGTGCCGTGAGGAAGGCGGAATACACGGCCTGGGTCTCCGTGACACGCTGCATGTCCTGGCTAACCAAACCTTGCAGGAAGTCGCGGGCGTCGGGACCTTCTATGCGGATCAGGCCGCGGTTTTCTAGGGGGATGTACATCAGATATACTCGATTGTTTGGGGCTGACTAGAAGGTGGGCCATCCAACCCAAAATGGCAAGGGGGCTGGGCAATTGAGGCCACTCACCGTATAAAGACGCCAGGGGCTAAAACCAGCGATTCGGCCATAGTTCCCAGGGGGAAGCCTTGACGCGTATTCTGTTTATCACATCCAACCGATTGGGCGACGCGGTGTTGTCGACGGGCGTGCTGGCGCGGCTGTTGGCCGATCACCCCGGCGCGCGGGTCACGGTGGTGTGCGGACCGGTTCCGGCGGGCCTGTTCCAGGGCGTTCCGGGGCTGGAGCGGATTATAGAATTACCCAAGCTTAAATACTCGCTGCATTGGTGGCAGATGTGGCGGCGCTGCGTGCTGACCCTGTGGGATGTGGTGGTGGATTTACGCAACGCCCCGCTCAGCTACGCCTTGCCTGCCAAGCGCCAGATTCATTTGGGCCGCGCGGGCAAGTTGGACGTGCACCGCGTCGCCTCCATGGGGTCGCTGTTGGGGCTGGAAGAAAGTCCACCCGCACCGAAGCTCTGGACCCTGCCCGAACACGAAACCGCCGCAAACGCGCTGGTGCCAAAGGGCAACCCGGTGCTGGCCCTTGGCCCCACCGCCAACTGGGTGGGCAAGACGTGGCCGCCGGACCGGTTTGTTGAATTGGCGTTACGGCTCACGGGTCCTGACGGCATTTTGCCGGGGGGCCGCATGATGGTGATCTCTCATTCGTCGGAACGTCCTATGGCGCAGCCGGTGCTGGATGCCTTGCCCAAGGATCGCACCATCAATTTGGTGGGCGATACGCCTTTGTTGAGCGTGTTTGCGTGCCTCAAGCGCGCGGCGTTTTACGTCGGCAACGATTCAGGGCTGATGCACATGGCCGCCGCGTCCGGCACGCCGACGCTGGGGCTGTTCGGTCCGTCGCGCGAACAGCATTACGCGCCGTGGGGGGGAAGGTGCCGCTCTGTGCGGGGTGAAAAAAGCTATGACGAAGTGTTTCCCGAAGACTACGATTACCGCAATGCGCCGTGCATGATGACGGACGTGTCCGTGGACCTAGCCGAAGCGGCGGCGCGAAACCTGTGGAACGAAGTGATATGACAAAATTGAGCGCGCTGGTCGTTGCGCATAACGAAGAAGAAAATCTAGATGCCTGTCTGGCCGCGCTGAGCTTCGCTGATGAATTGGTGGTGGTGCTGGACAAGTGCAGCGACGGTTCCAAGGCCATTGCCGCCAAATATACCGACCGCCTGATCGAAGGCAGTTGGGACATCGAAGGCCCGCGCCGTCACGCTGGACTGGACGCGTGTGAGGGCGACTGGATATTGGAAGTCGACGCCGATGAACGGGTGAGCGAAGATCTAGCCGCTGAAATCCGCGAAGCCATCGGCACTGCACCGTTCGGACACTTCCTGATCCCATACGACAACTACATCGGCACGACGTTGGTGCGCCATGGTTGGGGCGCGTCTTGGGGGGTCAGCGCCACGGTGCGGCTGTTTTCCAAGGGGGCCAAGGTGTGGGGCCAGCAACGCATCCATCCGGGCGTCGAGCTGAAGGGCGAACGTATGTGGTTAAAGAACCGCATGGTGCATTTGGTGGACAAGGACATTTCCGACATGATCCACCGCCTGGATCGCTATAGCAGCGCGCGGGCGGCGGACCTACGCGCGTCGGGTGACATCGGCAGCTTCGCCAACAACATTCGCCGGCTGTTTTCGCGCTTCTTTAAATGCTACGTCCGGCGTAAGGGGTATAAAGAGGGGGGCTATGGGTTTCTCATCGCCTTAATGGCGGGGCTGTTCCCGTTGTTATCGTATCTCAAGGCCCGATTGGAGGATGATTAACATGCGCGTGTTACAAGCCATGGCAGGGGCGGAGTTCGGAGGTGCGGAGGCGTTCTTCGTGCGTTTGGTTAGCGCCCTGCACGCGGCGGGTTTGGACCAACGCGTGGTCATTCGCAACAACGCCCAACGCGCGAGCCTGTTGCGCAGCGCAGGGATTGATCCGGTGGAGCTGAAATTCGGTGGCCGCTTTGATCTCGCCACGCCGATGTTGTTAAAGCGCGAGCTGCGTTCGTTTAGGCCCGACGTCGTGTTGACGTGGATGAACCGGGCAACATCAAAAATGCCCAAGCGCCGCCCGGGGGATTTGGACTATGTGTTGGCCGCGCGGTTGGGCGGGTACTACAACCTTAAATACTATCGCCATTGCGACCACCTGGTGGGTAATACCCAAGACATCTGCGACTACTTAAAGGCCGAAGGCTGGCCGGAAGATCGCACCCATTATTTGCCCAATTTTGTCGCCGCCGACACCTCGCCGCCCATCCCGCGTCGGGAGCTGAATTTGCCGGAACGCGCCAAGGTTCTTTTGACCTTGGGTCGCCTGCATGAGAACAAAGCCTTCGACACTCTGATCCGCGCCCTCGTGAGCGTACCGGAAACCTATTTAGTGATCGCGGGCGAGGGGCCGGAGCGGGAAAACTTGGAAACCCTGGCCCAAGAACTGGGGGTGCGTCCGCGCATCCGCATGCTGGGGTGGCGCGACGACGTTCCGGCGTTGATGGCGGCGTGCGATGCTTATGTGTGCCCATCGCGCCATGAACCGCTGGGCAACGTGGTTATCGAAGGCTGGGCGCAAAGCCGCCCCGTCGTCGCGGCCGCCAGTCAGGGTCCCAGCGCCTTGATCAACGACGGCGTGGATGGACTGTTGTGTCCGGTCGACGACACGGCGGCTATGGCTGTGGCGCTTAAGCGTGTGCTTGGAGACGAGACCTTGGCAGGCGACCTCGCACAGGCCGGGCGGCAGCGTTATGAGGCCGAGTTTACCGAAGCCCAGGTGGTCAAGCAGTACCTCAACTTCTTTCAAAAGATCGCGGGCTGATGTGTGGCATCGCGGGCCTGGTCGCTGGTCCCGGCAGGGGCGAGCTTGACCGCAGCCCCGATGCGGGCGTGTTGGAGCGCTTAAGCGATGCCTTGGCGCACCGTGGCCCCGACGGCCAGGGTGCTTATGTGAACGGGGCGTGCGCACTGGTGCATACGCGCCTCGCCATTATCGATCCTCAAGGTGGCGACCAACCGTTCGTGGCGCGCCGTGAAGACGGCACGGAGGTGGCGTTGATCGCCAACGGGGAAATCTACAACAATCCAGAACTTCGTCAACACATGACCGGCGTGGACTTTCGCAGCGGCTCGGATTCAGAGCCGCCCCTGTATCTGTACCTGGAACACGGCCTGGATTTCGTCGATCATCTGCGCGGCATGTACGCCATCGCCATTTGGGATGGTGGGGCGCAGCGTTTGGTGCTGACCCGCGACCCGTTCGGCATTAAGCCGCTTTATTATGCGGCAACTCATAAAGGTTTTGCCTTTGCGTCAGAACCCGCTGCGTTGGTGGCTGCGGGGCTGGTGGAGCCGCGTCTGGATACCAAAAAGCGCGACGAGCTTTTGCAGCTGCAATTCACCACCGGACGCGATGTGCTTTTCGCAGGGGTCAACCGCTTAAGCCCCGGTGAGACCATTGTCGTCGAAGACGGGCTGATTGTTGAACGCCGCGTGCGTCCGGCGCTGCCCCCGGGTGGCCCGCGGCGCATTTCCAGGTCTCAGGCGTTGAGCGACCTAGATCATGTGCTGAACAATTGCGTCGGCGTGCATCAACGTTCCGACGTGCCGTATGGCATGTTTTTGTCGGGCGGCGTGGATTCTTCGGTGTTGCTGGCGATGATGAGCCGCCTGAACCCCGATCCGGTGGTGGCGTTCACGGCGGGCTTTTCGGGTACGGGCGCGCATGACGAACGCGAATTGGCACGCAGCTTGGCGAAAGCCGAGGGTGCGGATCACATTGAAGTTGAATTTGGTGCCGACGATTTTTGGGCCACGCTGCCGCAAATTGCCAAGCACATGGACGACGCGGTGGCGGACTACGCCGTGCTGCCGACGTGGAAGTTGGCCGAAAAGGCGAAAGCCGAGGGCATCAAAGTGGTGCTAACGGGCGAGGGCGGCGACGAGCTGTTTGCCGGCTATGGCCGCTATCGCTCCGCCACGCGCTGGCTGTTGCCCAAGGACATGTACCGCAAGGGAATCTTCGACGGCCTGGGCGTGCTGCGTGACGAAGATCCATCGCGCGCTTGGCGTGCGGGCATCGTCCAAGCGAAGTTGGAGGCGCAGGCGCCCGGACGCAGCAAACTGCAAACCGTGCAGGCCCAAGACATCGCCACGTGGCTGCCGGGTGATCTGCTGACCAAAGTCGATCGCATGCTGATGGCTCACGGGGTCGAAGGGCGCGTGCCGTTCTTGGACCCGCGCATGGCGGACTTCGCCTTCACCTTGCCCGACGTCCTGAAGGTCAAGCGCGGCCTGGGCAAGCGGGTGTTGCGCCGTTGGCTGCAAACCGCCATGCCTAAGGCTTTGCCATTTTCCAAGAAACGCGGATTCACCGTTCCGGTGGGCGAGTGGATCGCTTTGAGAGGACAGCACGCGGGCGCGTTGGTCGCGTCCGAGGACTGTATCTTAGATATTTGTCATGGCGATAGCGTGCGCGCACTGTTTCAATCCACCGATGCCAGAGCCACCAAAGCCGCATGGACGCTGTTGTTTTATGCCGTGTGGCATAAGGTTCATATACAAGGCACGTCACCCGATGGCGATGCATTTGACGTGCTGTCTGCCTGAGGCCTTTTCAAACTCGTGAGTTATTGAGACAATGGGTGCCTGTCAAATATGGATAAGCGCAAGGACCCCGATTGGGGCAAATGGAAAAAAGACGAAGCTTTGATGACCCAACCCAATGAAATCACCATCCGCCGCCCCGACGATTGGCACGTGCATTTGCGCGATGGCGATATGTTGCAGGCCGTAGCGTCTCATACGGCCCGTCAGTTTGGCCGCGCCATCGTCATGCCCAACCTGGCCCCGCCCGTAGCCACCAGTGCCCAGGCGGCGGCGTACCGGGATCGTATCTATGCGGTGCTGGGCCAAGGGGTGCCGTTCGCGCCCTTGATGACCGCGTACCTGACCGACAACTCAGACCCGGACGACTTAGCCGGGGGCTTTCGTGAGGGCTTGTACACGGCGGCCAAGCTGTATCCTGCGGGCGCCACCACCAATTCAGACAGCGGCGTTACCGATATAGCCAAGCTTTCAAGCGTGCTGGAGCGCATGGAAGAGATCGCTATGCCGCTGTTGGTGCACGGCGAAGTGACGGCCCCGAGCGTTGATATTTTCGACCGCGAAAACGTCTTTATCGACCAAGTTCTCGAGCCGACTTTGCAGCGTTATCAAGGCCTAAAGGTAGTGTTTGAACACATCACCACCAAGGCGGCGGTGGACTTCGTGCGCGCGCAGGGTCCGCGTGTGGGGGCCACCATAACCCCACATCACCTGATGATTAATCGCACCGATATCTTTAGGGGCGGCATCCGTCCGCACCTGTACTGCCTGCCGGTGGCCAAGCGCGAACAGCACCGCTTGGCGTTGCGCGAAGCGGCCACGTCCGGCGAGGGGCAGTTTTTCCTCGGTACCGATTCAGCCCCCCACGCGGTCAGCGCGAAAGAGTCCGCGTGCGGCTGTGCCGGTATTTTTTCGGCACCCTGTGCGCTGGAACTCTACACGCAGGTGTTTGACGAAGAACGCGCCCTGGATCAGTTGGAAGCTTTCGCCAGTTTGAACGGGCCTAAGTTTTATAACCTGCGGCCCAATGCGGAGACCGTGACCCTGGTGCGCGAAGACTGGACCCCGCCCGTTTCGGTTCCCGTCCAAGGCGGCGCGGCGGTTCAAACGTTTATGGGTGGGGAAACTCTCAACTGGCGGATCAAGGATTAAGAATTTTTATGACCAACGTGACCCATGAGACCTCATTCAACGCCCTGGTTCTGCACGAAGACGATGGCAAGGTGAACGCCGCGTTTGAAACCTTAGGCAATGACCAACTGCCCGAAGGCGATACCACCGTCGCCGTGTTATACTCGTCGCTGAATTATAAGGACGCCATGGTGCTGAACGGTCTTGGCCGATTGGTGCGCGACTACCCGCACATCCCCGGCGTCGATTTCGTCGGCACGGTCGAAGCCTGTGCCAGTGGAAAATTTCAACCGGGCGATACGGTCATATGTACCGGGTGGCGCGTGGGCGAGGCGCACTGGGGTGGATTTTCCACCCGCGCACGGGTTAAATCCGAATGGTTGGTCGCCCTTCCCCAAGCTTTAAGCCCCAGCCGGGCCATGGCGATTGGTACGGCGGGTCTGACCGCCATGTTGGCGCTGATGGCGTTGGAAGAGCACGGCCTTACTCCCGACATAGACGGCGAGGTGCTGGTCACCGGTGCCGCCGGTGGGGTGGGCAGTGTCGCTGTGTCGCTGTTGTCGCATTTGGGTTACCGGGTTGCGGCGGGAACCGGGCGCGCCATCACGCACGACTATCTTAAAGACCTAGGGGCCGTGTCCATCGTCACCCGTGAAGAGTTGGAACAGGCCCCCCGTGGACCGTTGGCAAAAGAGCGTTGGGTCGGTGTTATCGATTCCGTTGGCGGGCCTATTTTGGGCAACGCGCTGGCGGCGATGGCTTATGGGGCAAGTTGCGCCGCCGTGGGCTTAGCGGCGTCACCGAACTTAGAAACCACGGTGCTGCCATTTTTGCTGCGCGGGGTGAACATATTGGGAATCGATTCGGTTGCGTGCCCGCTTGCTCGCCGCACCATTGCGTGGGACCGCCTCACCAAAGAACTGCCACTGGACAAGCTGGACGCCTTGACCGAGGTGCATCCGCTGACGGGCGTCATGGAACTGGGGGCTGAAATCCTTAAGGGCCAGGTGCGCGGGCGAACGGTTGTTGACGTAAACGCATGAAAAAAGGGAGGCTTTAAGCCCCCCTTTTTAATACCGTAAGTCGCCCAAATTTTAGCGTTTGGGGGTCCATCCGCGTTGCGTATGACAATCTGCGCAACGGGCCCAGGATCCGCCCCGGCGCAACCGAGCTTCGCCACGGTGCTGGCTCATAAACCAAGGCTGTTCGCTGATGCGCAGCGGTCCGTCACCAGCCGGGGCGTTGGACACCAGATAGTTCTCAATGTGGCTGCGGGTTTGTTCGTCCAGGCTAGCGTCTTCGCCGAAGTGGTTGGACAGGTCACCCATGATGCGCTTCCAGGAACCCTGGGGCAGGGCGTCGGCGCCATAGGGCTGGTGGCAGTCGCCGCATTCGGTGGCTGTAACCTGATCGTTGATGACAAAACCGCCGCCACCGGAGCCAAAGCCGCGCGGTGAGCCGCCGCCGCCGAAGAATCCGCCGCCGCTGAAAAATCCACCGCCACCATTGCCGCCGCCGGACGCATGGGCTGGATCTAAGGACAGCATGGTCGGGGTGGCATAGGCCATGGTTGCTGCTACACCGAGTATCGCCAGTGCGGTTTTACGGTTCATTTTTGGGCTTTTTGTGGGCATCGGGTCACTCCATATAACGGCCGTTGATTGGGCCTTTAACGCCGGGCCGCACCCGCACGTATTATGCTTGGCGACCCAACAATGTGAAACTGGTCTAGAGTGTGGCATAAGTTTCCTGAAGGAGCACTGAAGTTTCTATTCATGTTCCGTTCAGCTACAGAGGGAGAAGACAGCCAGTTATGTGGATCAAGTTAAAGGGCCTGAACGCCCCAATCTCTTTTGACGGCGCAGAAGCATTGGTGCCGGTGCTGAAATCGGTGCTGCGCGGTTGGAGCGTGACCAATGCCAGAAATGGCCAAGGTAAGCCACGGATCAGCCTCACCGCAGGCCCAAGGGGCTTTGAGCGCCGGTCACCGTGGATTCCGGGCGATGATGCTAAGGTTCTGCTCGATCCGGTGGACGCGGTGTGTGACCTATTGTTGGACTTAGAGCGCGCCTATATCGAAGACACCTCCAGCCTGCTGGCGTTGCACGCGGCGGGGGTGAAGATTGGCGAAGGCGTAGTGGTTTTCCCGTCCACCCATGCGACCGGAAAAAGCTTGCTCACCGCAGCCTTGGCGCACGCGGGTATGAGGGTGTTCGCGGATGATCAATTGCCGATTGTGCCTGGTACGCCGGCCATTGCCGTCGCACCAGGCTTCCTGCCACGGCTGCGCCGACCGCTGCCGAGCGATTTGGTCCAAGACCTGGCGGACTTCATTCGTGCCCATCCAGGCCCCATGAGCCAGCAATTTCGCTATGTGGACCTAAACAAAAAGGTCTTAGCCCCCTTGGGGGAGCGCGCGCCGGTCACCGGGGTGGTGCTGTTCAACCGTGAAGTGGGGGCAAAGGCCAAGGTCGAACCCGTGTCCGAGGCCGATCTGTTGAAGGTGTGTGTGCTGCAAAGCTTTGGCCGCAGTTTGGGCGCGTTAGAGGTTCTCGATCACCTGCACGCCATGATAAAAGATGCTCACTGTGTTAAACTCACATACGCCACTGCCCCTGAGGCTGCGGCCCTGTTGCAGGAGACTTACGCGTGACTCAGCCGTTGATTGATTTTGAAACAACCCGCATTGCCCACCATGAGGGGGTCCAGTTTCGTACCGTTGGCGAGGAAATTTTCCTCGTTCATCCAGACGGTGAACAGATCCACAACCTCAATCCCATGGCGGCCGCGCTGTGGCGATTGTTGGAACACCCCGCCACGGGGCGCGAGATGGCAGGGATCGTCCAGGCGGCCTTTCCCATCATGGCCCCGGCCAAGGTGGAAGACGACGTGAAGCGCGTGGTCACAGAGTTCTTGGCGGGCGGTTTCGCTGAGGTAAAAAAAGGTGGATAAATCAGGCCCAAAGGGGCCTTAACGCCTTGACGCCCCGCCCGCTATGGCTTAATTACGGCCCACCCATGGCTGGGTAGCTCAGCTGGTTAGAGCGCGGCACTCATAATGCCGAGGTCGGCAGTTCAAGTCTGCCTCCAGCTACCAATAGAAAAGCCCTGCAACATCAACGTGTTGCAGGGCTTTTTCGTTTCCGAATCTGCGATGAGATGTGATTTGTATCCTGCTCATATACGAAGTAGGAACGCAATAAAACCAAGGGCTATACAGCTGACCCATACCCTGATCTGTACATGAGACGCGAGTGCCGCGCTCTGACCCTCTGTGAGTACAGAAAATTAGCTAGGTGTTCAGTCGGCGTTCGACGAACCGATGGCCGACAAAAATTCAGAAATAGATGCATCCAACATGCCGCCGTTGTTGATCTCGTGCACATCGTCGCCGCTGATCACATATTCGCGTGCGCGTGCGACACGGCGTTTGATGTCGGCGCTCGATTCCCGCCCCCGCGCATGGAGGCGTTCGGTCAGAGTTTCGTCGGAAACCGTGATGTAGAGAACTTTGACCGGCGATAAGGTTTCTCGGGCAAGATCTACCACGGTGCGCGAGACGTTCAAAATGACATTCCGGCCGCGGGTAAGGTGTTCTCCGATCGCCAGGGGCACACCGTAGTGGAGGTTGTGCGCCTGCCAACTCAGCAACATTTCACCACGTTTCAGGAAGGTGGCGAACATCTCATTCGATACGGGAATATGGTCTTCGCCTCCGGCATCGGCGGGGCGGGTAATATACCGGCGCGGAAAGACATGACGGCCATCGCCATGAAGTGCCGCTTTGGCACCGTCAATCAGGCTATCCTTGCCCGCACCGCTGGGGCCGACCACAAGGAACAAAGTGCCGCGTCTGTTGATCATGGAGGTCCTGTTCCTTGGTGCCGCAAGATGGACATTTTAACGCGTGCGGGGAAAATTAAAATTACAGTTATGTTAAAATATATAGACCCACTCAGGGCTCATCGCAGAACTGCACATACTGGCATTTGCTAAGCCGACTTGTCGCAGCATGAAGGTGTTGGGCTGACGGTGCGGATGCACAGCTCCGGGCGTCCGTCACAGCAATCGTCAACCAAATACCCCAAGAGGTCGTTGAGGTTGTCGAAATTTGCCGCGTATATGACTTGGCGTCCTTTCTTCTCGCTTGTCACCAGGCCCGCGTGACGGAGGTCTTTGAGGTGAAAGGACAGGGTCGAGGGTCCGACGCCCAAGGCAACGGCGAGGTCACCCGCAGGCATGCCACCCTTGGCGACCAAGGTGCGAAAAATTCCCAAACGCATCTCGTTCGCCAGACCGGCAAGAACGTGTGTGGCTTGTTGGATGGTCAGTTTCATATTGATGGTCCGATTGTCTGTAATGATGAATTTTAATGCCAAAGGGGGATTGACTCTCTCTATTAATTCGATATTTATCGAAATGTCAAAGCAATTGATTTTAGGCGAGGGGTGATATCGGTGAGTATACGCATTGGCATTAACGGTTTTGGCCGCATGGGCCGCTTGGGCCTGCGCGCCGGGTGGGAGCGCGAGGGTCTGGAGTGGACCCGCATCAACGAAATCAACACGGATGCGGCAGGCGCGGCTCATCTGCTGATGTTTGATTCCGTGCATGGGCGTTGGGACATCGCAGCGGGATCTAAAGCCGATGCGGTTGTAATCGAGGATCAGTCCATCATCTGTACCTCCACCCCTGCTATCGAAGATGGCGCATGGGGCGACTGCGACATCGTGCTGGAATGCACCGGTACGTTCCGCAAGGCCGAGCAGCTTCAAAGCTATTTCGATCAGGGCGTGAAGAAGGTCATCGTCGCCGCCCCGGTCAAAGACGGTGCGCTCAATATCGTCTATGGCGTTAATGACCACGCATACGATCCGGCTAGCCATCACCTGTTGACGGCGGCCAGTTGCACCACCAATTGCCTAGCCCCGGTGGTCAAGGTGTTGCATGAGAAGATCGGCATCAAGCACGGTGCTATCACCACCATCCATGATGTGACCAACACCCAAGTGGTGGTGGATTTTCCACACAAAGACATGCGCCGCGCGCGATCTTCCCTGATGAATTTGGTGCCAACGACCACCGGATCAGCGACGGCTATCACCATGATCTATCCGGAACTGACGGGCAAATTGAACGGCCATGCGGTGCGTGTACCGCTGTTGAATGCGTCTCTGACCGACTGCGTGTTCGAGGTTGAGCGCCCCACCACGGTCAAAGAGAGCAACGCCCTGTTCCGCGAAGCCGCATGTGGGGAACTTTCCGGAATCCTCGGTTTCGAAGACCGCCCCTTGGTCTCGACCGATTACGTCAACGATCCACGCTCATCCATCATCGACGCCCCGTCCACCATGGTTGTCGACGGCACGCAGGTCAAAGTTCTTGCATGGTACGACAACGAGTGGGGCTATGTGAATCGCATGGTCGACTTGGCGGCAAAGGTCGCTCAGGGGCTTTAGAGCATGGTGGGTTATGAACGCTGATATCCGCAATTACAGCCTTGTGACCGCCGCCTATTGGGCCTTTACCCTGACCGACGGTGCGCTGCGTATGTTGGTGTTGTTGCACTTTCACACGCTCGGCTACAGCCCCGTTGAAATCGCGTTGCTGTTCTTGTTTTACGAATTTTTTGGCATCGTCACCAACCTGGTGGGCGGCTGGATCGGTGCACGTTTAGGGCTCAAGGTGACGTTATTCGCAGGGCTGACGTTACAAGTATTTGCCCTGTCCATACTCGCCATGTTCGATCCCGCGTGGGCGATGTGGCAGGGCGTGGCCTTCGTGATGGGGGCGCAGGCGCTTTCCGGCATCGCCAAGGACTTGACGAAGATGAGTTCCAAAAGCGCGGTGAAGGTCCTCGTGCCGGAGGGTGAGCACGGCCAGTTGTTCAAATGGGTGGCCATCCTAACGGGATCGAAAAACGCCTTGAAAGGGCTCGGCTTCTTCATGGGCGGCCTCCTGCTCGGCACGCTGGGCTTTGCAGGTGCGCTGCTCGCCATGGCGATGGGGTTGGCCTTGGTTTTGGTGGCTGTCGTGCTCAGCTTGCCCAGGAATGTGGGGCAGGCGAAGAGCAAAGTGAAATTCACCGCCATCTTATCCAAGAGCAGAAATATAAATTATTTATCTGCCGCGCGGTTCTTCCTGTTTGGCTCCCGCGACATCTGGTTCGTGGTGGGACTGCCGTTGTTCTTGGCTGCGACGTTGGGCTGGGACCATACCCAAGTCGGCGGTTATATGGCCGCATGGGTGATTGCCTACGGCTTCGTGCAGGCCGCAGCACCCAAACTGCTGAGGCGTTTTGGCGAAACACCTGGGGCGGCACTGTCGCGCTTGTGGATTTTGATCCTCATCGCCGTGACCGTGTCCATAGCCTTGGCCGTGCAGACGGACGTGATGCCGGGCTACAGCGTGATCATAGGATTGGGGGTGTTCGGCTTCGTGTTCGCGATCAATTCCGCCGTTCATTCCTATTTGGTGCTGGCCTACACGGAAGCAGAGCATGTATCGCTCAACGTCGGCTTTTACTACATGGCTAATGCGGGCGGACGGCTGGCCGGAACGATCTTGTCCGGCCTGACCTACCAGTGGGGCGGATTGGTCATGTGTTTGGCCGTGTCTGCAGCCTTCATAATCGCAGCATGGCTATTAAGCCTGCCGTTACCAAATCATGAATCTGGCACGACGTTACGACAACACCTTCGCCGAAAACGTGGTGGTGGTGGACGAGTTTGAAGGCAGCATGTCCAAAACCTGAATGTGCTGACAGTCTCGCAGCTTGGTATTAGCCGCGCCGATACAACCCTATCAGCTCCGTTTGGGCGACGACGTGTCCGATCATCGCCTTTTCCAGATCGGCCTTGGTCGGGGTGCCCAGGTCAGGCAGCGTGATATCGAGCGCATAGAGTTTGAAAAAGTAACGATGCGTGCCGACCGGTGGGCATGGGCCTGCGTAGCCTATGCGCTTCCAGTCGTTTAGGCCTTCACGGGTGCCCGGTGGTAGCTGCGCAGCCGACGTTAGCCCACAACTGTCCGGCGCCATGTTGTAAAGAACCCAATGGATCCAGGTCGTCTTCGGTGCCGCCGGATCGGGGGCGTCGGGATCATCGACAATCATGGCTAAGCTGCTGACGCCATTTGGAACTCCGGACCAGGATAATTTTGGTGAAGTATCCTGCCCGTCGCAAGTGTGGACGAGGGGGATCTCCCCCATATGTGCGAAGTCTGATGATGTGATTGTCAGGCTCATCGAAAGGCTCCTTCGCTCAGCCAGTCCTTTCCGCAGAACCGGACGGAGATATGAGATATGAGTGTAGCCGATTTTGTCTGGGTTGCCTTCACTCCCTGTCGGACGTAGGCTTTTTGTAAGCCCGGCACGCGCAGGCGTAATGCAAAGCCGAGCGGCGAAAAATGGAGCGGTCATGGCCGATCAGGCTGCAACGCAGGAAACCGTAATGGCGCTGGTGCACGCGGTTGCCAAGGAGTTGCACCCTGGGCGTTCGCTGCCGCCGGGCGTCGGCCTGGATTCCTTGCTCGACCGCGATTTCGCCCTCGACAGCTTGGGCCGCCTTGAACTTGCCGGGCGGATCGAGGATGCCTTTCACGTCACGCTCCCCGACACGCGCATCGCCAACGCCGAAACCCCGCGCGATCTGACGGCGGCCGTCCTCGGCGCAATGGGCACGGGCCTGCGCGCTCAGTTCAAGCCCCCGCAAGCGCCGACCCTGGACGCTCGCACGGCGCAGGACGGCCCCGGGGTGACCCTGCCGGTTGATGTTCTTACCCTAACTGAAATGCTTGACCATCACGCGGTTGAAAGCCCCGACCGCCTGCACATCCGGCTGTATGACGACGCATGCGAAAAGGGCGGCGCGGGCGATACCCTCACCTATCGCCAGTTACAGGCCGGTGCCAAGCGGGTCGCTACGGGGCTGGTGGGCATAGGACTAAACCCCGGCGAAGCGGTGGCATTGATGCTGCCGACGAGGCGCGATTATTTTTTCGCCTTTTTCGGCATTCTCTATGCGGGTGGCATTCCGGTGCCGATTTATCCGCCGACCAGGATCAGCCAGATCGGCGATCATATCCGCAGGCATTTCGGCATTCTCGCCAATTGCCGGGCGCGGGCGCTGATCACAACCGAGGAAAGCCGCACCGTCGCCACCCTGTTGCGGGGCGGGGTCGAAACCATCCGCGCCGTCACCACCGTCGATGATTTGAGCCGCGATGAGGACGTCGGGCCGCTTCCGGTGATTGCCCCCGGCGACACAGCCTTCGTCCAATACACGTCCGGCAGCACCGGCCAGCCTAAGGGTGTGATCCTGACTCACGCCAACCTGCTGGCCAATATCCGCGCCATGGGCCGGGCTTTACAAGTTACCAGCGACGATGTGTTTGTCAGTTGGCTGCCGCTTTACCATGACATGGGGTTGATCGGGGCATGGCTTGGTAGTCTGTATCACGGCGTTGAGTTGGTGATCATGTCGCCATTGAGGTTCCTGGCTCGGCCCGAGCGCTGGCTTTTTGCCATCCAGCGCTTCGGTGGCACCATCACGGCATCGCCGAATTTCGGCTTCGCGTTTTGCGTCAAGCGCATCGGCGACGAGAAACTGGAAGGGCTGGACTTGTCGACCCTGCGCGCTATCTGTAACGGGGCCGAGCCGGTCAGCCCGCAAACCATCAAACATTTTGCCGCACGCTTTACTCCTTTTGGGTTTCGCGAAAGCGCTATGATGCCGGTTTATGGATTAGCCGAATGTTCTGTCGGGTTGGCGTTTCCGCCGCTGGGCAGTGGACCGCGCGTCGAGCGCATAGCGCGCAAGGCCTTCAGCGTGAGCGGCACTGCCATCCTTGCGCGCGACGATGACACGGCGCTGGCGTTCGTCGGCTGTGGACGCGCCTTGCCCGGCCACGCCATTCGCGTGGTTGACGCTGCCAGTCACGAATTGCCGGACCGGCGCGAGGGGCGGTTACAATTTAAGGGGGCTTCGGCGACGGCGGGTTACCTGCACAATCCCGAACTGACCGCCGAGTTGATGGACGGCAACTGGCTCGACAGCGGCGACATGGCCTACATGGCCGATGGCGAGGTCTTTATCACCGGGCGCGCCAAGGACATCATCATTCGCGCCGGCCGCAACATTTATCCTCAGGAACTGGAAGACGCGGTTGGCGAGATTGAGGGGGTGCGAAAGGGCAGCGTTGCGGTATTTGCCAGCCCCGACCCGAGCAGCGGCACGGAGCAACTGGTGGTGCTGGCGGAAACCCGGCGCTTTGACGAACACTCGAGTGCCCGCATCACCCGCGCCATTGAGGAGCTAGCCATTGACCTGACCGCCCAGCCGCCGGACAAAGTGCTGCTGGCACCGCCCAACACGGTGCTCAAAACGTCCAGCGGCAAAATTCGGCGCGCCGCAAGCCGCGAGGTTTTTGAAAAGGGGCTGGTCGGCAAAAAACACGCAGCACCTTGGATTCAGGTCTTGCGGCTGTCAGTGTTGATGATGGTGCCGACCCTGCGCCGCGCTCTCAATGCCGCCGCATCGATGCTGTATGCCGTTTATGGGTGGGTGGTTGCCGGAACGCTGGGGACGCTGGCGTGGCTGGTGATCGCCGTAGCGCCCACGTCATGGCGTTGGCCGTTGGCCCGGGGGATGTGCCGATTGGCGTTTGCGCTGTGCGGGATCTCGTTCGCCGTGAAGGGGCGCGAGTGCCTACCCGGCCCGGATGCGCCGGTGATTTATGTCGCCAACCACGCCAGTTACATCGACGGCTTTATCCTGGCGCTGGCCATTCGGCGTCCCATTTCGTTTGTCGCCAAGCGTGAGCTATTGTCGCACTGGGCGTCGCGCATTTTACTGACACGTATGGGCGCGCGTTTCGTTGAACGCTTTGATCGTGAACAGGGCCTGTCCGATGCCAAACGGCTGACCAAAGATGCCAAGGCTGGAGTGGCGCTGGTTTATTTTCCCGAGGCGACATTCATCAACCGTCCCGGTATCCTGCCGTTCCATATGGGTGCCTTCAGTGCCGCCGCCGAAGCACAGGCCCCGGTGGTGCCCATCGCCATCCGGGGGGCGCGCGCTGTTTTGACGGGCGACAGTTGGTTTCCCCGCCAAGGCAGAATCCGGGTCACCATTGGCCACCCCATCCGCTGCGATCCCGTCACCGACGGGGCCTGGAGCCAAGCACTGGTCTTACGCGCGGCGGCGCGGTCCCACATTCTGGCCCATGCTGGCGAACCCGATATGGACGTCGAACGCGCTGAGCTATTGGATCATGTGCCAGACCCGAGCTAGTGGTTCGGCGCTTTATCTTGATTTGCGGGCGCGCGCGAGCAGAGTACAATTGCGGATAGGGAGTGTGCGGGCGCAAACCTATCTTGCGAACATCGGGCCTGCGGCGTTGGCCTCTAAAATTTACGACCAGTCCTAAAAGGAGCGTAAACATGCGGCGGCGGCAGATTGCGGACGATATGACTTTCTCGGCGCTGGCGTGGGGGGCTTGGCGGTTGCTGGATGCGCAACACCTGCGGGGGCCGCAAGACATCCTGCGTTTGATTGAATCCCTGCTTGAACTCGGCATCACCACCGTTGACCATGCCGACATTTACGGGGCGTACGCCTGCGAGGCGGCCTTCGGCGCGGCGTTGGCGCTGGACCCCGGTCTGCGCGCGCGGCTGGAAATCGTCACCAAATGTGACATCGCCGCAGTCTGCCCGGCGCGACCCGCCAACCGGGTCAAGCATTACGACACCTCCGCCGATTACATCATCGCCTCGGCCGAGGCATCCTTGTGCAATTTGGGTGTCGAACAAATCGATGTGTTGCTTATACACCGCCCCGATCCGCTGATGGACGCTGACGCCGTGGCCCAAGCCTTCACCCGGTTGCGGGCGGACGGTAAGGTGCGCCATTTCGGCGTATCCAATTTTACGCCGTTCCAGTTTGACCTGTTGCAAAGCCGCCTTGACGCGCCGCTGGTGACGAACCAGGTGGAATGCTCGGTCCTGGCGGGGGATGCGATCAGCGGCGGTACGCTGGATCAGATGCAACGCCTGCGCCGGGTGCCGATGTTGTGGTCGCCGCTGGGGCGACTGTTCACCGACGAAGACGATCAGGTCCGGCGGGTGCGCGCCGCACTGGCCGCAGTCGCTCGGCGCATGGGCTTTGACGACCTCGCCACCGTAGCGACGGCCTGGCTGTTCCGGCTGCCCAGTACTCCGGTGGTGATCGCCGGGTCCATGCGACCGCAGCATCTGGCGAGCATGGCGGCGGCAACGGAGCTGGTTCTCGACCGCCAAGACTGGTTCCAAATCTACGAGGCCTTACACGGTGAGGCGGTTCCCTGAACAGCCAGGGCTACCTCTCCCTAAATACCCTTAGCCCTTGTTCGCGCGCCCAAGGTCTGCGACAATTCTACTGCTATAAGAATAAGTTTTCGGCCCCACACGGATTCATTTATTTTGGGAGGAAGCGTTATGTCTTACAGGAAATTGTTATCCACCGCTGTCGCGGCGGGCGCTCTTTTGTTGGCCGTGCAGGCGCACGCTGAACCGCAAGTGGAAGTGTTGCACTGGTGGACTTCGGGCGGCGAAGCTAAGGCGGTCAAGGCGCTGAAGGAAGAATTCGAAGCCAATGGCGGCACCTGGACTGACTCGCCGATTGCCGGTGGCGGCGGCGATGCTGCGATGACAGCGCTGAGGGCTCGTGCCATGGCCGGCAATCCGCCGACCGCAGCCCAGGTCAAGGGGCCGAGCATCCAGGAATGGGCCGAAGAAGGACTCCTCGGTGACCTGACCGAAGTGGCTACGGCTGAAAACTGGGCGGGCGTCCTTCCGCCGCTGCTACAAGACATCATGAAATACAAGGGCCGCTACGTGGCGGTGCCGGTCAACATTCACCGGGTCGATTGGATTTGGGCCAACCCGGCGGTGCTGGCCAAGGTCGGTGTCACCGCGGTGCCGACAAGCTGGGACGAATTCAACACGGTCGCCGACAAGCTGATGGCCGCAGGCATCACGCCACTCGCCCACGGCGGGCAACCGTGGCAGGACGCCACGGTGTTTGAAGTGGTGCTGCTGGGCGTCGGCGGTGCCGATTTTTACAAAAAAACCATGGTCGATCTGGATGACGCGGCGCTGCGCAGCGACACCATGATCAAGGTCTTTGATCAGATGCGCAAACTGCGCGGTTACGTCGATCCAAACTTCCCCGGTCGTGACTGGAATCTGGCAACTGCCATGGTGATGAACGGCGAGGCGGCTTTCCAGGTTATGGGGGATTGGGCCAAGGGTGAGTTCTTGGCTGCCGGAAAAGTTCCCGGCAAGGACTTCCTCTGTGCACCGGGGCCGGGCGGCAGCTATCTGCTCAATACCGACAGCTTCATCATGTTCGACGTCAAGGGCAAGGACGCCCTGGCCGGGCAACGCCTGATGGCCAAGCTGATTGTGGCGCCTAAGTTTCAGCAGACCTTCAATCTCTTTAAGGGCTCCATCCCCGCCCGTCTGGGTATGGATATGTCCAAGTTCGATCAGTGTGCCCAACGTTCGGCGAGCGATTTGGTGGCGACCATTAAGGCCGGCACGCTCAGGCCTAGTATGGCCCACAAGATGGCCGTACCCGACCGCGTGGTCGGTGCCATCACCGACGTGGTGACGGCGCATTTCAACTCGACCATGTCCTCCAAGATGGCGGCCAGCCGACTGGCCGTTTCCGTGGCGGCGGCGAAATAGCCGGAGCGTTCTCGTCGTTATAGGTGGGCGGCGGGCCGGATCGTGTTCCGGCCCGGCACTCATCCTCTTCGTGTTATCGGCACCAGAGCGGAACCCAGAAATGCCCGCAATTTTCAAATGGCTAGACCACCAAATCCCCAAGATCGCCATCGCGCCGTCCTTCGCTGCGGCGCTGCTCTTCGTCTACGGCTTCATCGCCTGGACGGCCTATATCTCGTTGACCAAATCGCGGATGTTTCCACGCTACGATTTCGAGGGGCTGCACCAATATGAGCGGTTGTTCACCAATCCCCGTTGGATGGTCGCACTCGAGAACCTTGCCGTGTTCGGCGGGCTGTTTATCCTGTTTTGCCTGCTGGTCGGAATCGTTCTGGCCATCCTGCTGGATCAGCACATCCGCGCCGAGGGGGCCATCCGCACCATCATCCTCTATCCCATGGCGCTGTCATTCATCGTGACCGGCACCGCCTGGAAATGGATTCTCAATCCCGGTCTGGGCATCGAGCGGGTGGTGCAGTCGTGGGGCTTTGAGAATTTCACCTTTGACTGGCTGGTCAACCCGGAGACGGCCATTTACACGGTGGTTATCGCCGGGGTGTGGCAATCGTCCGGCTTCGTTATGGCGCTTTTTTTGGCGGGCATTCGCGGTTTTGACCAGGAAATCGTTAAGGCCGCCTACATGGATGGGGCCAGTTTGACGCGCATTTATCTGAGCATCATCCTGCCCAGCCTGCGCGCGGTGTTTCTGAGTGCCGTCGTGGTGCTCGCCCATCTGGCGATCAAGAGTTTCGATTTGGTGATCGCGCTGACCGGTGGCGGCCCCGGGTACGCCTCCGACCTGCCGGCCACCTTCATGTACGCCATGGCCTTTCAGCGCAGCGAACTGGGCAACGCCGCGGCGAGTGCGGTCATCATGTTGATCACCGTGATGGCCATTATCGTGCCCTATCTCTATTCGGAATTAAGGAAAAAAGGCCATGATTGACGGACATCCTCGCCTGCCCGGTCATGGGGCCTCGGACCTCAGGGCCATGCTGCTGCGCACCATTCTCTTTGGGGTTTTGGGGCTGTTTGCCTTTTACTACCTGCTGCCGCTGGTGGTGATGATCAGCACCTCATTGAAAAGCCTGGACGAAATTCGCACGGGCTCGCTGGTCAGCCTACCCGAAACGGTGAACTTCGCGGCCTGGGTCAAGGCCTGGAACAGCGCTTGCGTCGGCGTATCGTGCAATGGCCTCAAACCTTATTTTATGAATTCCTTGCTCATGGTGGTGCCGGCGGTCCTGATCTCGACATTGCTCGGCGCCATCAATGGCTACGCCCTGACCAAATGGCGTTTTCCAGGCGCCAACATCATCTTCACCCTAATGCTGTTCGGGTGTTTTATCCCCTTTCAGGTGATCTTGTTGCCGATGGCTCGTGTTCTCGGTTTGTTGGGGTTGGCCGGAAGCACCTATGGTCTCGTCCTGGTGCATGTGGTTTACGGTCTGTCCTTCACCACCTTGTTCTTTCGCAACTTCTTCGTCTCGGTCCCCGATGAACTGGTTCGCGCGGCGACCATTGACGGTGCCGGGTTTTTCCGCATTTTCTTCAAGATCATGCTGCCGATGGCGGTCCCCATCATCGTGGTCACCGTGATTTGGCAATTTACCCAGATCTACAACGACTTTCTCTTCGGGGTGTCGTTCACGGTCAGTGACGGTGTGCCGGTGACCGTGGCGCTGAACAATCTGGTCGCCACCTCGACCGGGGTGAAGGAATACAATCTGGACATGGCGGCGGCCATACTCACCGCCCTGCCGACCCTGCTGGTCTATGTGGTGGCGGGGAAATACTTCATTCGCGGCCTCTCGGCTGGCGCGGTCAAGGGATAGGGGCAAAAGCATGGCCACACTTCACATTCGCAATGTCTTCAAGCGCTTTGGACAGACCGAGGTCCTGAAGGGCATCACCCTTGACGTGGCCGACGGCGAGTTTCTCGTTCTGGTCGGGCCGTCGGGGTGCGGAAAGTCGACCCTGTTGAATCTGATCGCCGGCCTGGAAACCATATCGGAGGGCGATATCCTCATTGATGACGCGGTGGTCAACGACGTCCATCCCAAAGACCGCGATATCGCCATGGTGTTCCAGTCCTATGCCCTTTATCCGACCATGACCGTGCGCGGCAACATCACCTTTGGCTTGAAAATCCGGGGCGTGCCCAAGGCCGAGCGCGAGACCATGGTGCGCGATGTCGCCGAAACGTTGCAGATCAGCCCGCTTTTAGACCGCAAGCCAGCGCAACTTTCGGGTGGCCAACGTCAGCGTGTCGCCATGGGTCGGGCCTTGGTGCGCGACCCGGCGATTTTTCTGTTTGATGAACCCCTGTCCAATCTGGACGCCAAGCTGCGCGTCGAGATGCGTCACGAGATCAAGACGCTCCACAAGACCCTTGGGCGGACCGTGGTCTATGTCACCCACGATCAGGTCGAGGCCATGACGCTGGCGACCCGCATCGCCGTTATGCATAAGGGCATCATCCAGCAGTACGGCACGGCCGACGAAATTTATAACCAACCGGCCAACCTGTTCGTCGCTGGCTTCATGGGATCGCAGCCGATGAACTTCATCAAAGGAACACTGGAGGCGGGCGCAGAGGGGCTTTGGGTGACGGTTCAGGAGGGCGAAGCCGAGGGGCTGAAGATTCCCCTGGCCGACCCCGATCCGGCATGGAACGCGCGCGCGGGCGGCGCGGTTATTCTCGGCCTGCGGCCGGAAAGGATCCGACCGGTGCGCGACGGCGACGAGACCGCCAATGGCATCAGTTGGAGTCTGCAAAGGATGGTTGACGTGGTCGAGCCAACGGGGGCGGATACTATGGTTTTCTTTGCCCTTGGCGGCGAGACGGTGTCGGCCCGAGCGCGGCCCCAGGATGGGGTGGTGGCGGGTCAGGCCATACGTTTTCGCTTTGGCATGCGCGGGGCGTGTTTGTTTGATCCCAAAAGTGGTCACCGTCTTTGACGCGTTGCCGCTGGTCTGAAACCGGCAGAGGAGAATCCAGATGGCCGAACAAACGAGACCGCACGGCGTAGGTCGGCGACTGCGGCTTGGCATGGTCGGCGGCGGCAAGGCGGGTTCCATCGGGGCTGTGCATCGCATCGCGGCACGCCTGGACGACCGTTATGAACTGGTCGCCGGGGCGCTGTCTGCGGACCCTAAGCGGGCCAAGGCGTTCGCCGCCGCACTGCACATTGCCCCCGACCGAGCCTACGACGGCTTCGCCGCAATGGCCCGCACCGAGGCCACGCGCGACGACGGTATCGACGTGGTGGCGATCGTCACCCCCAACCATCTTCATCATCCGGTCGCCAAGGCGTTTCTGAGCGCTGGTATTCATGTCATTTGCGACAAGCCGATGACCAACACCGTGGAAGATGCTCTTGATCTGGTCGCGTTGGTGCGGCAAACGGGGTTGGTGTTCTGCCTGACCCACAACTACACCGGCTATCCGATGGTGCGCCAAGCGCGCGCCATGGTTGAGAGCGGTGAGATCGGCACCGTTCGCGTGGTCCAGGTCGACTACCCCCAATGTGCGCTGACCACCCGACCGGAGGAAACAACCCTCAGGCAAACGCAGTGGCGCAACGATCCAGCGCAAGCCGGGCCAGGGGGGTGCGTCGGCGATATCGGCAGCCACGCCTTCAATCTGGCGAGCTATGTCACCGGCCTGGAGTTGGAAGAACTGTGCGCCGATTTGAGCCGCTTTGTTCCTGGGGCCAGGCTCGACGACAACGCCCATATCCTGTTGCGTTACAAGGGCGGCGCGCGCGGCATGCTGTGGTCGAGCAAGGTTGCGATCGGCGACGAGAACGCGCTGAAAATTCGCGTTTATGGCGACCAAGGCGGGCTGGAATGGGAACAAGAGCAGCCCAATCACCTGCGCTTTACGCGCTTGGGCGAGCCTGCGCAATTACTCACCCGCAGGGGCGCGCAAAGCGGTGAGGCTGCGGCCTGGGCGAGCCGGGTGCCTGCGGGCCATCCCGAAGGCTATCTGGAAGGCTTCGCCAGCCTTTACCGCGATACGGCCGAGGTCATTCGGGCGCGATTGGAGGGGCGAGATCCCTCGCCGCTTGCGAACCACTTCCCGAACGCCTTGGATGGCGCCCGCGGGATCAACTTTATCGCCGCCGCCGCCCTGTCCAGCAGCCAGGGTGGCACTTGGGTCAACACCGAACTGTCACTGTGACAGCCGTTTACAGCAAGGAGAAGTCCGATGAACTTTGATGCATTAGCCGCGACGGCGCAAAAAATGGTCGCAGAAAATAGAGGGCTGTTAGCGATCGACGAGAGCAGTGGCACTATCAAGAAAAGGTTCGACACCATCTCGGTGCCTTCCACCGAGGAAAATCGCCGCGATTATCGCGCCAACATCCTGCGTGCGGACGGCCTGGGGCGCTACATCGGCGGTGTGATCTTGTTCGACGAAACCCTGCGCCAGTCGGCGGCGGATGGCACCAAAATCGTCGAGTTAATCAAGACGCAAGGGATCGTCTCCGGCATCAAGGTCGATAAGGGGACCAAGCCCCTGGCTGGATTTGTCGGCGAAACCACGACAGAGGGGCTGGACGGCCTCGCCGCGCGGGTGGAGGAATATGTGGCGCTGGGGGCGGGCTTCGCAAAATGGCGCGCAGTCATCCATATCGGCGACGGCTATCCCACCTCCACCGGCATTGAGGCCAATGCCCACGGCTTGGCCCGCTACGCACGAATCTGTCAGGAAGGTGGTTTGGTGCCGGTGGTCGAACCCGAGGTCTTAATGGACGGCGATCACGATATCGACACCTGCCAGCGTGTGACCGAGGCCACCCTCGACGCGGTATTCGCCGCGCTCAAGGCCCATGGCGTGGCGCTGGAGGGTATGATCCTCAAGCCCAATATGGTAATCGCCGGTTCCGACTGCCCGACCCAGGCCGGTGCGGACGAAATCGCGGCCAAGACCGTGGCGACCCTGCGCCGGTGCGTGCCTGCGGCCATGCCGGGGATCGCATTCTTGTCGGGCGGGCAGACGGAAGTGGAGGCGACGGTGAATCTGAACGCGATGAATGCAAAGTTTGGCCCCAACCCGTGGAAACTCAGCTTTTCCTATGGCCGCGCCTTGCAGGCCAGCGCCCTAAAAGCGTGGGGCGGCAAGGCGGAAAACGAAGCTGCCGCGCGCGATGCCCTGTTGCAACGCGCGCACCTCAACAGCCTTGCCTGCGCCGGGACCTACGGAGGAGAGGGCAGCTGAAATCAATTGAAATGCACTGCATTAGTATGTGACTGCACGGCGCTACGACATAAGGTCGAAACTGACGGTCGCTGCCTCCAGCTACCACCATTGCAAACCCCCGGTTCCAGAGATGGAGCGGGGGGTTTTTGTTAAAGCCTAGTCACGTTTGGCGGCTTGGACGGTGGTTTCTAGGGTGTTGAGAAATTGCGAGCGATCTTGCTTGGAAAAGGGCCGGGGGCCACCGGTTATGGTGCCGGTTTCGCGCAAGCCCGTCATCAGGTCGCGGGTGGCCAGGGCCATGCCGATGGAATCCACTGTCAAGGCGTCCCCATTGGGGCGCAGTGCTCTCGCCCCGGCTTTAATGCACCTGTCGGCCAGCGGAATGTCGTTGGTGATGACGATATCTTGCGGGCCGATGTGTTCGGCAATCCAATCGTCGGCGGCATCGGCACCCGAAGCCACGACCACCACCTCGACCAATGGACTTGGATGCGGGCGCACGCCGCCATCCGACACCATAATAACGTTCAGGGAATGGCGCAGGGCTACGCGCACGGTTTCGTCTTTGACCGGACAAGCATCGGCGTCGATATAGATTTCTAACATGAAGATTTCCGTTCAATGATACGCGCCGGACTGTAGCAGAATATCGTGCGTGTTTTTTTATTTTTTGATGCGGAAATTTTCATGAATATGCTAACACCGCATACATGACTGAGTATGCATTTTTCACATCCCAATTGCGTTTTGTCGCGCGCAAGACCGATCGCGAATCGGAAGACGTTGATGCAATGATGGCGGCGCTTGAACGAATTGCCGACAAAATTGACACAGGCGTAAATTATTTTTTTGTCGAAAAAAACAATTTACGTATCACCGCGCGCGCCCTTGCGGGGGTCGCCGGCTTTTTGCAACAGCACATTTTGCCCGAAATAATCGCGGACAAAAATGAGCTGGGTGAAGCTCAGGTGCGCTGGACGATTGATGCGTGCATGACGATGATGGCGAACATGATGACCTTTGCGGAGCTGAATGATGACGCCAAAGATATGGACGTGAAATTGGTGCCGCCGCCGCGTTAGGCACACGCGAACCGACCGCTGCAAAAGATATCTAGGGTCCTCAATACTTACAAAAATGCGATGCTAGAAATAGTCGGAAGGCCGTAGAATAAAATGGTGCCATTTTTAAATTTCCCTTTGTTTTTAAATAGGTACATTATGGTTGGCGCTCTGAACTCTGCCGCAGGAATGGCTGGTCGAGATATGGCGATCAGAATCGTGATGGCGTTATCCTCATATCCTGAGGCGTCGAATATTTGAATCGATACGCAAAACAATAGCGGGCCGATGATGGGAACCCCGCCGATCCACACCACCGTCATCAACCCGAAAATTCCGGATGAAAATTCTTCGTGTGTTTTTCCGAAGAGACTTGGCCGCCGATGTCTTGGCTCAGTCTGTCATGCGCAAGCCGTTATATGATGAGGGGCGCGAACCGTAAGTTTTATGGCGGTGAATTTAGGTGCCTGTGATGTCCGTCACATTTTCATTAATCGTCAACGTTTCATAATTACGCTACCTTTCACGCATTACTGTTTCGTTGTGCGCATGCATGACTTAGAATACGCGATGAGTTACTGCCGGACGTGTAGCGTTCGATGGGAATGATCGGAACTAGGGGAGAACAAAGTTATGGCGAAAGCTGCAAAGAAGTCGGCCGCGAAAAAAGCTCCGGCTAAGAAAGCTCCGGCAAAGAAAAAAGCTCCGGCTAAGAAAAAAGCTCCGGCTAAGAAAAAAGCTCCGGCTAAGAAGAAAGCTCCAGCGAAGAAGAAAGCTCCAGCCAAGAAAAAAGCTCCAGCCAAGAAAAAAGCTCCGGCTAAAAAGAAAGCCCCAGCTAGAAAGAAGGCTCCGGCTAAAAAGAAAGCCCCAGCTAGAAAGAAGGCTCCGGCTAAAAAGAAAGCCCCAGCTAGAAAGAAGGCTCCGGCTAAAAAGAAAGCTCCGGCAAAGAAAAAAGCTCCGGCTAAGAAGAAAGCTCCGGCTAAGAAGAAAGCTCCGGCTAAGAAGAAGGCCCCAGCTAGAAAGAAGGCTCCGGCCCGTAAAGCCCCAGCAAAGAAGGCTCCAGCACGTAAAACTGCAGCTAAGAAAGCTCCGGCACGGCGGAAAGCTCCTGCGAAGAGGAAGTAAGCTTCGCATTTTGGTTTGTGAATGGGCCGTCCCGGTGTATGCCGCGGGCGGCCCATTTGCGTCCAAGATTTATGTTCCGGATGGTGTTGACGTACCCTCTGATAAGCCCCACATCTGTCAAGCTTGATGACCTTAATTTGGGAAAGACTGCTGATGCGTTCGTGCGACGACTGTCCTGGCTCCACCGTATGTTCCGGCCATAACCTGCATCCGGTCATGGTGCGGGTGTATGATTTATTTGCCGCCGGGACGACGGATAAATTCGACATTTTGATTGCGTTGGACGATGAAGATGAAGCCATTTTGGAACGTCACAGTGTTAACGTGTCGCAGGTGTGTTGGACCAAGGCAGCGTTGCTGGCCATCGTCGAAGTTGTGGGGCGGTTAGGTCTGGCTGATGAAGACATCAGTGCCGATGATATGGAGGCACGCGTGTTCGAGACCATCCGCACCGCACGCGACGCCTTCGCCCGGTTCCCCTGGCACTTAGATGAACTGGTGGAGCAGGCCCCGGATTTGTACGCGCTGCTTCAAGATAATTGTCCCCGCGACGAATTGTGTGACAAATTATCAAAGCGTGCGTTCGTAAAGGTGTGTAAGGCCATCGCCTACGCCTAAATTGCTCAGCGTTGCCTCACGGTGGAAGTTTAATTCTGAATATTAGGGATTAATTACACCGGGTGATCGTTGTTCGTGTATACACCAAAACAATAACAATAAGGTACTCCCCAATGATTTTCTCGCATTTGCACCAATTTCGCCGCTTTTTACCGTTTGCAGTTCCCGTGTTACTGATTGCTATGTATGTATGGTCGTCCGTTCATTTGACGACGGCTAATGCGGCCATTCAGAATCCCGTGGGCAAAGTCGATACCCTGCAGGGCAGGGGATGGGGCGTGTCCACGGGGGGCGCAAAGTACGACAAGGCGATAGGCGACGTCGTGGCGATGAATGAGGCTCTTGCCACCGGCTATAAGTCGGGCATGAGCATGAGCTTCATTGACGGCACCACCATGAAGCTGGGGGCAGACGCACAGATCACCATCGATGAGATGGTCTATGACCCCCTAAACAGTGAAAATGACACAGTTGTAATGCGCCTGGGAACAGGCGCATTTTATTTTGTATCCGGCAAAGTGGCGAAGCAAAAGGTCACCCTGATTACCCCAACCACGACCATCGGTATTCGCGGCACAGAATTGTTGATCAATGTCAGTGCTGACGGTTCGACATCGGTCGGCGTCGCCAAGGGGCGCGCCTTTATGCGTTCACGTGACAACAATAGCCGTACCGAGATTGGCCTTGGCGAAACCGCACGTTCAGATGCTGAGGCCAACGTTTCAGATCCTCACAAAGGCCTGGATTTGACCGGTGACGAAGACGTTGACCGCAACGTTGAGGGCGTATCCGACTGGATGGGCGAAGACGATGATAAAAAGGATGAAGATTTCACCGATTTTGCCAGCCATAGCCTTGAGGGTGAAGATCAGGAAGGTGATGGCGAAGATCAGGGGGATGGCGAAGATCAAGGTGATGGTGAAGATCAAGGTGACGGCGAAGGCGACGGCGGTGATGGCAAAAACGGCGACGGTGGCGAAGGCGACGGTGGCGAAGGCGAAGGCGGTGATGGCGAAGGTGACGGTGGCGAAGGTGAAGGCGACGGTGGCGATGGCGAAGGCGACGGTGGCGAAGGCGACGGTGGCGACGGTGGCGAAGGCGACGGTGGTGACGGTGGCGAAGGCGACGGTGGTGACGGTGGCGACAGCGACGGTGGCGACAGCGACGGTGGCGAAGGCAGCGACAGCGACAGCAAAGATTAAGCCTGACCGACAAAGCTCAGCCTCAATTTGATAGGTGAACTGGAAAAGCCCCCGGCCATTACGGCTGGGGGCTTTTCTTTCGGCGGGATAGCGGGGGGCACCATCCGGCCGGTCGTCGGTGGTTGAGTGTTAGGCTGCGAACGCCGCCTTGGCTTGACGTGCAGCCTTGGCGTCCTCTGCGGAATAGGCACTGCCAGACCACAGCATTTCAAACGCGATTTCTTCGTTGCCGTTTTCACACATTTCCAAGACGTCAGCGAACAGGGGCTGGAAGGTGTCGCTTTTGTGCGATAGCTCGTGCTCATCGAACGAGCGCCAGAAAGTGACGATAAGCGCCTCCTTGCCCTTCAATGGACTGTCAACGGACTTCCCGATGGTGCTGCCCTCGTTGGACACTGCGCCGGAATTGAGCATCACCAGGCCACCGATAAAGCCGGTGTCGGAATGATAGGTCTTTACGTTTTCGCACAGTATGGCGACACGCTCTTGCAGATCATCAACGTCATATTTGGGTTTGAGGATGACGCGGTTAACCGTGACCACACCGTCGTCGGGGAAACCGGGGATAAAGCCGGACATGATTTAGTCTCCTTCATACATTTAACATTAGGAATTGCTAATGTTAAAGTTGATATGGTAATCCGCACTAAATTAGTCAAGTATAAAACCGAAACTTAGCCCCTGGAATGATTCGGGGATAAACCGTGCCGCTGACTGGGAAGAGAAAAAGCTTCGCGATAAGGCAGTTAACCGCAACGAACATGCTCATGACGGCGTGTGCTTAAGGCCTAACGCTTGACCTACTCGTAGTCCAAGATCGCACGATAGGCCGTCAAGGCTTGGACCGCGCTGATGCCGGACTTTCGCGCGGCAAAGGCTAGAGCTTCGGCATTAGGCATCACCGGAGCGATGGTCAGACCCTGCTGGTTTAAGTGCTCTAAAAATTCAAGGGCACCGGTCAAAGAGGGGGAAAGCGGACCGCCCGAGGAGAGAACCGAGGGGCGATCGGTTCTGAAGGCGATGACATTGGAGGGGGGGGAAGAGGTAGTCATCAAATTTCTCCTGCTAAAATGAACGATCCGCTTTCATCCTCATCGTCGCAAGCGCTGTGCCAGTTCTTGAGTCAGATTATAACTAATTGATTTTAAACGATGACATATGCGTGTATGCAGGGAAATTCACGCATATCGCGTGCATAATGGGACGGATACCGCCTGCGCCGCCAACTCTGATTGCATTTTGCAAATTGCGAACGGGGGGTGAAAGCCCCTTATCAGCCTCCGGCCAACCTGTTAGATTTCGGGCCATGACAGATATTTACCGCATGATATGGCCGCTGGTGCGGCTTTTGGACCCTGAATTCGCCCATGGCCTTGCCGTGCGGGCCTTGGAATTGGGCCTGATGCCGAGACCTCAGCTGCCGGACGATCCTCAATTGCGGGTCAAGCTGTGGGGTTTGGACTTTCCCAACCCGGTGGGCTTGGCTGCTGGCTTTGATAAGGACGCCCGCGTGCACGCTCAAATGCTGGGCCAAGGCTTTGGCTTCGTCGAGGTGGGTTCCATCACCCCCCAGCCCCAACCGGGCAACCCAAAGCCCCGGCTGTTCCGTCTGGAAGAAGACGGCGCGGTGATCAACCGCATGGGCTTCAATTCCGAAGGCCACGACGTGTCCAAAGCACGGCTGCACACCCGCGACCGCACACGGGGTATCGTCGGCGTTAATTTGGGCAAGAACAAGCTGACCGAGGACGCTGCCCAAGACTACGAAATTGGCGCGCGCACCTTCGGCCCCTTGGCGGATTTCATCGTCATCAACGTGTCGTCGCCCAACACACCGGGGTTGCGCGCCCTTCAGGGGGCCGATGTCCTGCGTGACCTGTTGACGCGCACCCAGGCGGCCTTGAGTGACACGACCGAGGCGGCAAAGCGTCCGCCGCTGGTGCTGAAAATTGCTCCGGACCTGACCGACGAAGACAAGGCCGACATCGCGCAGGTGGCGTTGGAAACCGGTATCGACGGCCTGATCGTCACCAACACCACCATAGACCGCCCACACAGCCTGAAGTCCCCGCACAAGGCCGAGGCCGGAGGGTTGAGCGGGCGACCGTTGTTTGCGGCTTCTACCCAAGTGTTGGGGGAAATGTATGCGGCCACCAAGGGTCAAGTGGCTTTGATCGGTGTGGGCGGTATCGAAGACGGGCGCGGGGCCTATGAAAAGATCCTCGCCGGGGCCACCTTGGTGGAGCTGTATTCCGCCATGGTCTACCAAGGCCCGTCCATCGCCGCACGCATCAACCGTGAATTGGCCGACATCTTAAAAGCCGACGGCTTTACAAGCGTCGCAGACGCGGTTGGCAAGGGTGTGGTCGGCAAGGGGGCGGGCTAAACTAAGAACTGTTCGCGCACGATGCGGTCTTCTAGGTTGTGTTCGGGATCGAACAGCAACACCGGGGCGACGGAGCGGTCTTCGCGCACGATAACTCGTTTAACGCGGCGCACTTCGGTGTCGTCGGCAACGGCGCTGACCGGGCGTTCGCGGGGGTTGAGAATGTCGAATGTCACCTTGGCCCCGCCGGGCAACAACGCGCCCTTCCATTGGCGCGGGCGAAAGGCGCTGATCGGCGTCAAGGCCAACAGGTCCGCACCCAGCGGCACGATAGGCCCGTGGGCGGATAAATTATACGCGGTGCTGCCCGCTGGCGTGGACACCAGCACGCCGTCGCAGATCAATTCTTCCATACGCACCTGATCGTCGACCTTGATGCTTACCTTGGCAGCCAATCGGGTCTGGCGCAGCAGCGACACCTCGTTGATGGCCAGCGCCCTGTGGCGACCGCCACGGGTATCTATGCACTCCATAGACAGGGGATGCAGGGTGATGGCTTGGGCGCGCTCCAGGCGTTGTCGCAGCCCGGTTTCCTTATAGGCGTTCATCAGAAAGCCCACGCTGCCCCGGTTGATGCCGTAAATGGGCACGTTTCGGTCTAAGTACTTGTGCAAGGACCGCAGCATGAAGCCGTCACCGCCCAGTACGACGATGACGTCAGCCTTGGCGGGCGTGACGTGAGTATAGCGTGCCTTCATGCGTACCAGGGCCTCTTGCGCCTGTTTCTGGCGCGCGGCGACAAAGGCGATGGATTTAAACTTCATGGATGGAGGTTCCGCAACCTGTTGAATTCAGGGCAGTATAAACCGAATTTTAGCCGCCCGTCACGCTCATGTGACGTTTCAAGGCTGGTGCGCCTTGTCCCGGGGCGATGACAAACTCGTGACCCTTGGGTTTTAGGGTCAGAGCTTGGTCGATGGCCGCGTTCAATTGGTCCAGGGTTGGGTCGCCGCGTAACGCATCGCGCAGGTTCACCGAACTGTCTTGGCCCAGGCACATGTAGAGGGTGCCGGTGCATGTCAGGCGCATGCGGTTGCAGGTGTCGCAAAAGTGCTCGCTCAACGGCGTGATGAGGCCCAAACGCTGCCCCGTTTCCTTGACGTCCAAATAGCGCGACGGCCCGCCGGTGCTGTAGGTGCTGGGGGTAAGGGTCCAATCGCTTTCAAGCTGAGCGCGCACATCGTCCAGCGCCAAATAGTGCTCTGTACGATCACCGCCAATGTCGCCCAGCGGCATGGTTTCAATCAGCGTTAGGTCATAGCCGCGCTCGCCACACCACTTCACCAAGGTACTGAGTTCGGTATCGTTGAAGCCCTTGAGCGCCACGGTGTTGATCTTGACCTTGAGGCCCGCCTTATCGGCAGCTGCTAAGCCTTCGAGAACCTGTTCCAAGCGCCCGAGGCGGGTGATCTCGGCGAACTTGGCGGCATCTAAGGTGTCCAGCGAGACATTGATGCGCTCCACCCCCAATGCCTTCAAATCATCTGCATATTTAGACAATTGGCTGGCGTTGGTGGTGAGGGTGAGTTCGTCCAGTGCGCCGCTTTCAAGGTGCCGGGAAAAGCCCTTGATGAAATCGATGATGCCGCGCCGTACCAACGGTTCGCCCCCGGTGAGGCGGATCTTGGTGACACCGCGCTCGACAAAGGTCGAACACACCTGATCCAGCTCTTCGAGATTTAACAAATCCGCGCGCGGCAGGAACTCCATGCTTTCGGGCATGCAGTAAAAGCAGCGAAAATCGCACCGGTCGGTGACCGATACGCGCAGATATGTGATCGGGCGTGCGAAGCTGTCTTGCATGGGTTATCCGCTCGTTTATGTCCCTTCGGATATAGTCCTATTACCACAAAAAGTCGCCCCCAAAGTGGGTGTGGGTTTAGGGCTTATACCAAGCTGCAGAAACCTTGACCTGTTGAGACGGCTTGTCTGGATTTTTGGCCAGGCGCGGCGGGTGCGGCGATGCGGGGCATCGTAAGACCGACGTAACGACGCCAAAAGTCCAGACAAGCCGCCAGCTTGGTCGCCACGACACCCCGTCGGAGGGCGTCACAAAACCTTGACGATGCCCTGCATCGCCTGTGGCTTTGTTCCTACCCGACAGGACGTAGTGGCGATCTGAACAGGTCAATGTTTCCGCAGTTTGGTATTGGCGGTTGGAAAGAATAATTGTTGGTCGTGGAGCTTGAAGCTGGCGATGGCATTTTGTCCCTCAGCCGAGATCAGCCAGTCAATAAATGCCTGACCGGACTTGGCTTTAACGTGGGGGTGGCGCTTCGGCGATACCAAGATAACGCCGTATGGGTTGGCCAAGCCAGCACCGCCCTCATGCACGATGTCCATGCCGCCCTTATTTTTAAAGGCAATCCAGGTGCCTCGATCGGCTAGGGCGTAGGCCCCCATGGCCTGGGCCATGTTGAGCGTCGCCCCCATGCCGGCTCCGGCTTCCCTGTACCAGGTCCCGGATGCTTGGCTTGGGTCGATGGCCGCGGCTTTCCACAAACTGCGCTCGCGCTTATGGGTGCCGCTATCGTCACCTCGCGATACGAACGGAGCTTTAGCAAGGGCTAAGGCCCGCACGGCATCGGCTGGTGTGTGTGTCTTTTTAAGACCCGCCGGGTCTGCTTTTGGCCCCACAATAACGAAGTCGTTTTGCATCACGTCGAAGCGTTGCACACCGAAACCTTCGGCGACAAAGGCGTCTTCCGATGGGCGGTGGTGAACGAATAAGACGTCGGCATCGCCTTTTTTGGCGTTACGAATGGCCTGTCCGGTGCCGACCGCAACCACATGAACGTCAATGCCCGTTTTTTTCGTAAACTGCGGCAAGATGAAATCGAATAGGCCCGAATTCTGCGTCGAGGTGGTGGAGGCTACGGTGATGAACTCTCCGGCCTGGGCGGGGGTGACGAACAGCCATAAGGCGGCGGTGAGGGCGGTGATTAGTTTCATGTTCTTTTACCTACTGTGTTTAGGGTTAGTGCGCGGGCCTTCGCCCCGGTTCCACCAGAGAAGTTCGCCTTTAACGAACGCCTGGGCAAGATCATTCTGCGGCTGGTCGAAAAATTGTGCCGCCGGGGCTTGTTCCAACAAGCGCCCACGATGCAGGAATAATACCTCGTCGCCAAGGCGTTTGGCTTGCCCCAAATCGTGGGTGGTCATAATAATTTTAGTGCCTTGGGCGTGGATGGCGTTCACCAGGTCTTCGATTTGGTGGGTGGCGGATGGGTCTAGGCTGGCGGTGGGTTCGTCCAAAAATAGCACTTGGGGTTTTAAAGCCCACGCCCGCGCGATGGCTAAGCGCTGTTGCTCACCGAACGACAGCACGCGGGCCGGGGTGTTGGCGGAACGCCGCAACCCGGTGTTGGCCAGCACCTCGTCAATGATGGCGGCGCGACCGGACTTGGCCACCTTGTTCAAGGCCAGGGCATAGTCGATGTTGGCTGCCGCCGTTCGCCGCAGCATCACCGGGCGCTGAAATACCAACGCCTGTTTGCGCCCAGCCTTGGCTTCGGCCCATTCGATGGAGCCGCCGCACGGTTGGATCAGGCCGTGGCACAAGCGCAGCAATAAACTTTTCCCCGCACCATTGGGGCCGATGATCATGGTGCGCGGCCCGGAAGTAAATTCCAGGTTCATATCTTTGATCAGCGGCATGCCCTTGGGCGATCTGAACTGCACGTCAGAAAGTGTGAGCGGCAAGATGGTCATGCCCTGGCCCTCCGCTCGCTGCGCTCTTTGAACGCGTGGGCGAAAGCCCCGATGCTGATCGAAATTGCCAGCAGCACCATGCCCAACGCCAACGCTAGCGCCAAATCGCCCTTGCTGACTTCCAGGGCGATGGCGGTGGTCATGACGCGGGTGACGTGGTCGATGTTGCCGCCGACGATCATCACCGCGCCGACTTCCGCCGTGGCGCGACCAAACCCGGCCAGCACGGCGGTGAACAGGCGATAGCGACCGTCTTGGATCAAAGTCGGCAAGGCGCGTGTCGGGGTACAGCCCAGCGATGTCAGTTGCTCTTGGTATTCGCGCCACAGGTCTTCGATAACCTGACGCGATAGGGCGGCTATTATCGGCGTCACCAACACCACTTGGGCGATGATCATGGCGGTGGGGGTGTACAACAGTCCGAACACGCCGAGCGGTCCGGCTCGTGACAGCAACAGATACACAGCCAGCCCCACCACCACCGGCGGCAGACCCATTAGCGCGTTCAGCGTCACCTGTACTGAGCTGCGTCCCGGAAAGCGCAGCATCGCTACCGCTGCCCCCAACGGCACCCCGACGGCGGTGGCGATGGCGACGGCGACAATGCTGACGTACAACGACAGGCCGACGATCTCCGCCAAGGTTTGGTCCAGTGTCAGGATGAGATGAACAGCCATTGAGAGAGCTGTGGCGATTTCGGTCATTTTCTATCCGTCTGATGAATTTACGTGATCGGAACACTAGCACGACGTCGGGGCGAACGAACACCTCATGCAATTGATTGAGCGTATTTGAATATGCGCCCAAATTTATGAGAAAGTGATATAATGATAGTCGTACTCTATGACTGTGAGCGCGCGGATACGCGTTGCTAGATGTTACAGCAAACCGGAAGGCGGTGGCGGTTATGTTACCCAAAGTTTTTCGTGCTCCAGATGCTGAGGCCGGGAGTGGCGGTGGCGTAGCGGATCAGGTGTTCATCGTTGCCGAGGGCGACGCGCTCCAACTTCCCGAAAATTTCGACCCGGCGGGGGCGAGCTTTGTGCGCGCCGGACCCGACTTGATGTTGACCAGCGCGGACGGCAACGAAATCGTCGTCGCGGATTTCTTTATGAGCGAAACGCCCCCCGCCTTGATCGGCGGTGACGGGGCTAAAGTATCCGGCGATCTCGCCGTGCGTCTGGCCGGACCCCGGGCCCCGGGCGCGGTTGCGGGCGAAGCGGCCCCTCTGGAAGCCATTGGCCGGGTGACGTCTTTGACCGGCGAGGTCACCGTGATCCGTGCCGATGGCACCCGGGTGACGTTGCACGCGGGTGATTCCATGTTCATGGGCGATATTTTAGAAACAGGCGTGGACTCAGGCGTTGGTGTTTTGCTCGCCGACGGCACGTCGCTGTCCATGGCCGACGAAGGCCGCATGGTGCTGGACGAAATGGTCTATGACCCGGGTACGCAGGAAGGCAGTGTTTCGCTGTCGGTGCTTAAGGGCGTGTTCACCATCGTGTCCGGCGAAGTGTCCAAGACCGATCCCGATGCCATGCAGGTGCATACCCCGATGGCGACCATCGGCATCCGTGGTACCCAAATCGGTATTGATCTTACCGGTGAACACGGCTTGACCGTCGTGATGATGGAAGAAGCCGATAGTTTCATTGGCGAGGTGACCGTCACCAACGACGGCGGGGTGATGACCCTCAATCAAGCGTACTACGCATTGACGGTGGATAGCTTCATCTCGCCCCCCGCACCCGCGCAGATATTTGCCCACGACACGTTGCTCAATACGTTCGGCGTGACGTTTGCGTTCCTGCCGGTTTCGGGTACCAACGCCAATGATTATGGTCTCCAGGCCTCGCTGGCCGAGGGCTTAGCCAATTTCGATGCCTTGTCGGGCGAAGACGCGGCCGCGTTTGAAACATCTGCGGGCGGCGAGCAAGCCGCCGACGAGGCTGATGCGAGCGTGCCCGCCGATGACGGGGGCGAAGAAATTCCGCCTGAGGAAGGCTTGGCGGAATTTGAAGCTGAGGTTGAGGCTGAAGCTGAAGCTGAAGCTGAAGCGCCCGTACCCGACGAGTTCGTGACCGATGCCGGGGAGGCCATTGCCCCGGATAATGTGGCGTTCGGCGAAGAGATCGCACCGATGCCGGTGATGGAAGACATCGCCGCCGCCGCCTTAGGCGAAATTGACGTGACGGCTCCGCCACCACCGGCTGAGGTCCCACCCGCACCCGTTATCGATCCCGTTATTATTCCTGAGCCCGAAAACGTGGCTCCGGTGGCAGAACCCGGTGCGGTGCTGACAGCAGAGGATAATATCTTCACCGGGCAGTTAGCGGCGTCTGACTTGGAAGGCGGCACGTTGCTTTTTGACGTCGCCGAGGGTGGTGAACCCATCAATGGAGCCGTTGCTATCTCCTCGGACGGGACGTTCTCTTACACGCCCGATTCAGATTTTGGTGGCGAAGATACCTTCACCTATCAAGTGACCGATGACGCGGGCAATGTTTCGACCGCCACAGTCTCCGTAACGGTGACGCCGGTGGCTGACCTTCCGGTGCTGGCGGTGGCCGGTGCGACGGGCAGTGAGGACACGGGCATCAGCTTGGCAATTGCCGCGGACATGCCTGCGGGAACCAGCGAAACCATTTCGTCCATCACCATTTCTGGCGTGCCCGAGGGGGCTTGGTTAAGTACCGGCACCGATAATGGTGACGGTACGTGGGGACTGACGTCGGATCAATTGAGCGGCCTTATCCTGACCCCGCCCATAGATTATAGCGGCACCATCGCGTTAAGCGTCACGGCGGTTTCCAGTGACGGCGGCTTGGTGGTCCAGGACTTAAGCGCTACCGTTACGGCGGTGGCCGATGTGCCGGTGATCGCGGTAGCCGACGTGACCGGGGCCGAGGATACGGGCGTATCGCTGACCATCGCCGCCTCGATGCCGGGTGGCACCACTGAAGAGGTTGCCTCCGTCACCATCTCCGGTGTTCCGGACGGCGCGACTTTGAGTGCGGGCACGGATAACGGCGACGGCAGCTGGACTCTCACCCCCGATCAGCTGAGCGGCCTGACCC
>Ga0316204_10002004_pt1 | contig 49624 bp, 47 predicted proteins | sample 6monrhotite_MG_2_FD_205661 | JGI IMG/M metagenome (GOLD analysis project Ga0316204, IMG submission 205661) | Microbial mat bacterial communities from mineral coupon in-situ incubated in ocean water Damariscotta River, Maine, United States -... | ecosystem: Environmental > Aquatic > Marine >... | reverse complement strand
GATTGCCGGTCGCGGAACCTATAATGACAAAGCCGAGTTTGAGGATTTTGCACCCAGCAATCTGATCTTTGGCCGTGCCAATATCGAAGGCCGCCCCGTCGTTGCCAGTGCCGATGATTTCACCGTGCGCGGGGGTGCCGCGGATGCAGCGCTACACCGGAAATTCACGCAGTGCGAAAAAATGGCGCACACTTTGGGCATACCGATGATCCGGATGATCGACGGTACGGGTGGCGGCGGTTCTGTGAAGAGCCTTGAAGATATGGGCTTCACCTATGTGCCTGCCGTTCCCGGCTGGGAAGATATTATAAAGAACCAGGAAACCGTTCCAGTTGTCGCCCTTGCGTTAGGGCCGACCGCTGGCATGGGTGCCGCACGAACCGTTGCAAGTCACTATTCAATCATGGTGAAAGGCTTGTCTCAAATTTTCGCAGCCGGGCCGGCGGTGGCAGCAGCCATTGGTGATACATTGACCAAAGAGGAATTGGGCGGCTCCAATATCCATGCGACCAATGGAGTGGTTGATGAAGAAGTCGCCAGTGAAACCGAAGCCTTTCTGACGGCCCGGAAGTTTCTGTCCTACCTTCCAAGTAATGTGAATGAATTTGCCACCCGCAGTCATAATATCGACCCGATTGACCGTAAGGATGAGAGCCTGCTTTCAGCAGTGCCGCGCGGAGACAAGCAGGTATATTCGATGCGAAAGATTATGGACAGCGTGTTTGATCATTGCAGCGTGTTTGAAATGGGCAAACGCTGGGGACGTGCGGCGATTACTGCCTTTGCCCGACTTGATGGCTGGCCCGTCGCAGTTCTAGCCAATGATCCCAGTTTTCTGGGCGGATCATGGGAAGCAAAATCATCTGAAAAAGTAGAGCGTTTTGCAAAACTCGCTGAACAGTTCCATCTACCGGTCGTTCATCTGGTCGATAATCCCGGCTTTATGATCGGGGAGGATGCGGAGCGCACCGGAACTATTAGATACGGCGTACAGGCAATGAACGCGGTCTACAAAGCAACGGTGCCTTGGGCCAGCGTCATCGTCCGCCGTGCCTATGGAATTGCGGGCAGTGCGATGAGTAACGCAGAAAATTTTCAATATCGCTTCGCCTGGCCGAGCGGCGACTGGGGCTCTCTTCCAATCGCGGGCGGGTTGGAAGTTGCATATAAAGCGGACATTGAAGCCGCTGAAGACCCGGCGGCGCGACTTGAAGAGATAAAGGCAAAATTGAATCAGGTAACTTCACCATTTCGTACCGCCGAACAGTTTAGTGTAGAAGATATTATCGACCCTCGCGAAACGCGGCCACTGCTTTGTGAATTTGCCGATCTGGCTTGGAAGAAACTTGGTGCAAAATAGTATATGAAGGGATTCTACCAACAAACTATCAACAGCTTTTGACCAATTTTACAAAGTCGATTGCACAATCAGGTTTATTCTCCATCTATAACCGAGTCGCATCTCGACTTGGTCCAAACCTGATCAAGGGGTGGAAAAATGGGGAAAAGTTTAAGACCATCGGCAAATTACGGGATGTTCAATCCTGAAGGCCGCCCGCTCAATCTCTACCATCTTCAAGACCGCAATCACTGTCCCAATTGCGCCGGTCTGCATTGGTACATCGGACGGGTTACGGCGGAATGCGCCAATTGCGGAACAGCGCTGTCGCTATCCACAATCTCAGGCCAAACCCAGCACCCCATGTTCTTCAGCACCAAAAGCACTACTGCAGAAACCTAAAAACAGTGTTTCAATATGTCGTCTCGGCATTGTCATATCGGCATTCTAAAGCCTCCATTATGATAGTTCGCTTTTCAGTTTTCTGCTTGATCCTCTTTACATCTCCGGCCTTTGCCTACGGAGAATTTGCACATCGAACAACGGCGGCTATTGCCGAAAAAAATATTGATCCGGTCACCGGACAACATATGAAAAGACTATTTAAATCCGCAAAGTTGCTGGGAACCCCGCACTGCAAACTGGATAATATTAGCGATGCCAGTGTCTGGCCCGATTGTGTCCGCCGGGATCGAATACGGTGGGGCTATACGGCTCCATGGCATTATCAGAATATCGATATTTGCCAGCCCTTTGCGTTTCCCAGAGCCTGTCGCAGCGGAAACTGTGTATCGGCTCAGATTGATCGCAATGCGGCCTTGTTAAAAGACAAATCACTTCCTGCCCATGTCAGACTGGAAGCATTGGCGTTTCTGATTCACTTTGTCGGCGACATGCATATGCCGCTTCACACCGGGGATCGTAATGATCGAGGCGGCAATGATGTCAGCGCCGCATATGGCATCATTGAAGGCCGAATGAACCTGCATTGGTTGTGGGATGGACCATTGGCAGAGCGCGCGATCACAGATGGCCCTGAGATGGTTCGTCGTTATCCCGTGGTTGAAAAAGCTGATATATCTATGGGTACAACCGAGGATTGGGCCAAAGAAGCCTGGCAAATATCACGTGACTACGGTTATCCTTCAGCGGAGGATCAACCCCCATGCAGCGCTCCGCTGACTTCTCGCGGAAAAGTGGACAACGAAGAAATCAGGAAGCTGATTCCGTTTCAGCGTCTCCAGATTCAACGAGCCGGAATCCGAATCGCACGATTGCTTGACGATTCCTTACGCTAGGGTTTGGAAATGGGCTTTTTGATATCCAAAAGTAAATTTTTCTAATCCGTTTTTCTGAATATCGACGGCGCCTGTGCGCTTGATCACCCTGAAATGGCGAAAACCTCCTATTTGAACTCTATTGAATCGTATATCATTTCATCGAAGCTAACAAACGGTTCATCGATGATTCAGTAACCGAAGAGCATTCCCGACGAAGCAGAATGAGGCACCAAAGAGAAGGAATTTCAGATGTATATTTCCCCCCGTTCGTTCATCAATCGCCCTCATACGGCCGCTCCGACAGCGCTCGGTCTAGCGCATATTCAGCCTGTTCAGCGCGGCTATCAACCTTTGTATCATCAAGACATTGTCAATCGTTGCCCCGGATGCGGAAAATCGCATTGGTATGTTGGCCGCATGAGCGCCGAATGCGCGCATTGCGAAACTGCCTTGCCACTCGCAATGGTTGCCAGCCAGCCGATGCAGCCGCGATTCACTGAGCATCATAGCAAGACAGCCATGGCGGCCTGAATTTTGCGGCAAATCGCCGACCCTGCTACTGACAGCCTATGAAGCCGCAGGATGAATTAAAGTTACGATCAGCCAAATCGGACGAGCATTTTCTTCTGACCGATCTGTGCATGCGTTCCAAAGCGGTTTGGGGATATGATGATCACTTTATGGATCAATGCCGGGCGGAATTGACGTTGAACGAAGCCGCATGCACTTCCGACAATCTAAGAGTTGCCGATAGGGCTGGAACAATTCTCGGGATCGCTGAAATCGTGATTGATGGCGAAGAGTGTTTCCTTGAAAAACTTTTTGTCGATCCAGAACAACAGTCTGTTGGTATTGGCAGGGCGCTGTTTGACTGGGCTAAAAGTCGGGCAATCTTGTTGAGACAAGATGAGCTGATCATTGAAGCCGATCCAGGCGCCGTGGGCTTTTATCGCAAAATGGGGGCAACAATGGCAGGAGAATCCGCGTCACAGTCCATTCCCGGGCGCTCTTTGCCAAAACTGGTTTTACCTCTCAGTCCAATTTGAGTTTGTCCAGATAAGCGCCTGCCGCATTGGATTTAATTCGCACCCACATCGGTTTGTGATCGGATAGCTGATAGGTGCGCCAGTTCGATTTGTAATATTTGGCGAGCGCGCTACCAGTCTTGCCCTTGCCCCCTTTTTTCTTGTGCATCTCAGCCTTATATTCCGCAGCGTCACCATCGCGAAACACAGAACCAAAAATATCAAAAACGCCCGCATTTGCCTTTTTGGGATCTTTGGTTTTTCGATCGATAAAGTTCAATGTATCATCATCGGTCATAAAAGCGATCTGATCATAATATTTCGTTAGATCAAGGTTAGTTGGGCGGTCCAGCGCCTTGGGTATCCGGAATCCATGCCGCTTCAGCGCCTTCATTGTTTCATGGTCAGGATGGACAATGTTGAAGTCACCCAGCAAAATCAATGATCGCCCGGTCTTTTTTGCATCTTCTGCGCGATCGGCAAAATAGTCGGCCACACGGTCAATTTCCTGAATACGCTGTTGCAGCTTATTCCCGGACGAAGACCCATAAAACAGATGTACCGTGCAAATATCAAATTTGAACCAACCCGACTGGAACGCGGTGATAAACGGCGTCCGGCGAAACTGTTTGCCTTCGAACAACTGCCCGCCATCCTCGCCAATTGTATCGGCCGTAATGAGCATATCCACCGGCAAGACAATTTCACCTGCAATATTTTGAAACTGCACTTTGCGCTTGTCATACAGATACAGCAGTCGCTCTCCGCCGCTCCCCAATTTATGATGGGTCTTGTCAGAAGCGATAAAGTCATAATTGGGACCAAGACGATCCATGATTGCATACCAGTCGTCGAGATCGACCACTTCCTGCACCGCGACAAAATCGAACCGCGACAGTATTTCCGCTATATACATCAAGCTTTCAGGCAATCGGCGAACCTTGCCAAAATTGCGGATATTCCATGTGCCTAGAAGCAACGTCTGCTCGCTGTCTTTGTCGGGTATTTCGCGATCCAGTTGCGTCATCAGGCGTTCCAGATTGACGACAACCCGCGGCCGATCGGCCGAATGTATCCGCTTCAGATAGTAATATTGTGGCACGGTGCTTATCCTCTTTGCGCTAAGTGGATGGAAGCGACCCCTGTTTTTTATTCACGTTGCCTATCAGATAACCGCCGCGAAGTCAGCCATCAGATATCGCCAAAGCTCTTGAGTGCAGCGGGAGCCACTATATCACCCCACTCCTGAACAAAATGCCCGGCCTCCTCAATCAACAGCGGTTCGGGGCAATCCTTGATCAGGCCGTGCATCATTTTCATGGTAGGCGGCCCCAAAACAGGATCGCTTCCTCCAATAGCCATGAAGCTTTTTCCAGACCATTCTCCGCTCCAAAAAGCAGCAGCTTGTTTGCTGATCTCAACACCATCCATATCCGGCTCCACTGGAACCAAAGCTGGAAACTTTCGCGCACCGGCCTGATAGCTGTCATCGGGATAGGGCGCGTTATAGGCAGCGGTTTCGACGTCGGTCATTTGTGGTGTCCCGCGAGCAATAATGTCACCGGCATCGAAAACAGGTACGGTGAGCGCATATTCCTTCCAGGCATTGAAACCATCTCCCGCGCCAGTGCCCAATCCCAATGCCGTATTCATAATGATCAGCCGCGATAGGCGTGCTTTGAATTTCTCGTCCACCGGAAGGGTGAGGCCAATTAAACCGCCCCAGTCCTGAACCACCAATGTTACATTCTGCAAATCGAGACGTTCAACCAGCGCCAGCATATGATTGCGATGAAAATCGAACGTGTAGGTATCAAGCTCGGTTGGCTTATCAGATCGCCCAAAGCCAAAGAAATCCGGACAAACAACTCTTGCGCCGGTTGCCGTAAAGTGCGGGATCATTTTCCGATAGAGAAATGACCAACTCGGCTCACCGTGCATACACAGAAAGGTTTTTTCGGCACCTGCTGGTCCGGTATCCACATAGGCTGCCCTAAGACCTTCATAGCCATGAAGGTCATCGACATAATGTACCGGATAATCAAAATCGGGAAGATCGGCAAAACATTCGTCGGGGGTCCGCACGGCTGCGATTGTCATAATATGAGGTTCCTTTAAGGCTGCAGTCTAAAATCTGTCAGCCAGCATCCAACGGGTCAAGGTGCAAATTCGCACCACCATTGTTGACAAAATTGCCAAGATGAAAATCATAGATGCAATCATGTGCAGGAAAGTCACAATCCAAACTCGCGATGGATAGCTTGCCTGACATCGATTTCGACTTGTAAAGCGTGTCACATCATTTTTCGAAGGAACCCAAATGCGATTGCTTCTAACATGTGCCGCTCTTTCGCTGATGCTCTCCTCTTGTTCGAAAAACGGAACAACGCAATCAGCAGATCCAAAAGCTTGCAAATCCAGCAGTATCGCGGTTCAGGTTCTGGGGTCAGGCGGTCCGATTGCAGATGATGATCGTGCAGGCTCCGGCAATGTCATATGGATCGATGGCAAAGCCCGGGTAATAGTTGATGCCGGCCCTGGCTCATTTATCCGCCATGCGGAAGCGGGCATTGATTTCAATGATCTTTATGCAATCCTGCTGACCCATTTTCACGGTGATCATGCCGGCGGGCTGCCTGGATTGCTGAACAGCGGTAGTTTTTCCGGCCGCAAAAAACCGTTCATTGTCGCAGGACCGGACGGATCGGAAACTCTTCCATCCACATCAGACTTCCTTGAAGCCTTGGTCGGGAAACAGGGTGCTTTTCCCTATCTGTCATCCTATCTCGATGACAGCGATCCTCTGCCTCAGATCACGATCCGTAACATCGTCACTGGCAGGGATTACTTGCAAGCCGTTAACCGGCTGAACGACGTCGATATCGACGCAATTGGCGTTCACCATCTGGAAGTGCCTGCACTGGCCTTTGTCGTTCGGAAAAGCGGCAAGCGGCTTTTGTTTGCCGGGGATCAAAGCTTTCTGAGTGAGGCGTTTGTCGAAGCCACCCGTAATGGAAGGCCCGACTTGATGTTCATGCACAATGCGATTTCCATGGCCGACGGACAGCCGCGCGGATTACATCGTGACGGGCGATCCATTGGTGAAGCAGCGGCCAGTACGGGAGCGAAAAAGCTCGTTCTCACCCATCATATGCAACGAGCGTTGGACGACAAGGAAGCGATTATATCGGCAATCCGAGAGAATTTCGATGGACCAGTTGAGTTTGCCGACGATTTATCCTGCTATCCGGTAATTCCATAAAAAACGCGCCAACCTTGCGATTGGCGCGTTTCAAAATTCTCTTCTGTGGGAAGTTTAATCGTTTCCGACAGTCTCCCCAGCACCTGCATCAGCGCTTTCACCCGGCACAGGAAAGCCCCGTTTCTTGAGAATATATTTTACTTCAGGATCACGGCCGCGGAACTGACGATATGCTTCCTTGCGGTCGGTTTCGTTGCCTGTTGCCAGCACAACAGAACGGAATTTTTCGGCAGTTTCCTTATCCCAAACATCTCCGGCTTCTTCAAACGCCGCCCAGGTATCCGCATCCATGGTTTCAGACCAAAGATAGCTGTAATAGCCCGCTGAATAGGCATCCGAACTGAACAGGTGGTTGAACTGTGGCAGGCGGTGACGCATCACAATTTCGCGCGGCATGCCGATTTCCGTCAATGTCTCACGCTCAAATGCGTCTGCATCGGTCACCGGATCGGTGCGGTTATGCATCTTCATGTCAACAATCGCGCTGGAAAGATATTCGACGGTTGAAAAGCCTTCATTGAAGGTTTTCGACTTTTCAATCTTGTCGACCAGCGACTGCGGCATTGGTTCACCGGTTTCAACATGCTTTGCATAATTGTCGAGAACATAGCGAGTCAGGAGCCAGTTTTCATTCACCTGGCTTGGATATTCAACAAAGTCACGCGGCGTCCCGCCGAAACCAGGATAGGTAATGTCATAGTTGAGATAATGCAGCGCGTGTCCAAATTCGTGGAACAAAGTTGATGCATCATCCAGGCTGATCAGAGTTGGCTCACCTTCCCCACCCTTAACGAAGTTGTTGTTGTTGGAGGCCAGCACATAACGGTTCTTGCCGCCCAGATCATATTGGCTACGATAGGTCGTCATCCATGCGCCAGAACGTTTTCCCTCACGCGCAAAATTATCAAGATAAAATAACCCGATAAGCTTGTCACCCCGGGTCACTTCAAAGGTCCGGACCTCGGGATCAAAAACAGGCACTGTGCCGGTGTTTTCCTTAAACTTCATTCCGTATAGTTTACCGGCTGCGTCAAACATGGCGTCGACCATATTATCCAATTTGAAATAGGGTTTAATTTCTGCAGCATCGAGATCATATTTCGCTTTGCGTACTTTCTCTGCATAGAAGCGATAGTCCCAAGGTTTGATTGTGATGCCCGCACCCTCGGCATCAGCCACTTCCTGCATATCGGCAACTTCCTCTTTCACGCGGGCAACAGCAGCGGGCCAGACTTTCAACATTAGATCCATTGCGGCCTCTGGGGTTTCTGCCATGGTATCCGCCATTCGAAAATGCGCATGGGTCTTGAAGCCCAGCAGCGCCGCACGTTCAGCGCGCAATTTCAGGATTTTGGCAATAGTTGCATTGGTATCATTCTTGTCACCATTATCACCGCGATTTACATAAGCATTATAAACTTTTTCGCGAAGATCACGGCGCGTGGAGTTTTGCAGGAAAGGTTGCATCACTGAACGGGTGTTCTTCAGCGCCCAACCCTCCTTGTCCTGTGCTTCGGCAGCCCCTTTGATCGATGATATGAAACTATCAGGCAAACCAGCAAGATCAGCTTCATCGCTCAAGTAAATATAGGTTTCTTCGTCGGCCAGAACTTTGTTGGAAAACTCGTTGAACGCTTTTGAAAGTTCCGTGTTCAGGCGAATTAACTCCTTCTTCTGCTCACCTTCCAACATCGCGCCATTTCGAACCAATGACTCATATTGGCGAGTGACCAGACGCTTCTGCTGTGCATCCAATCCCGATGTTTCCAAACCATCATAAACTTGTTTGGTTTTGGTAAAAAGCCTTGGATCGAGCTGAAGTTCATTGAAGAAGGCAGAAACCTTCGGCAGCCATTCTCCCTGCACTTTACGAACCTCGTCGGTCGACAAATTGCTACCGTGAACGCCGAAAATCGCAAATACTTCATTTGCCTTCGATCCGGCCAACTCCCAAGGCACCATGAAGTTCTCGAATGTCGCTGTTGCAGGATTGGCCAGGATTGCTTCCGCTTCTTTCTTACCTTCATCCATCAGTGTCTGGAAGGCTTGCGGGAAATCGGAGACTTTTACTTCATCCCAAGGCGGTACGCCGTCATAAGGGCCGGTCCAATCCCGAAGAATTGTGTTTTCAGCCAAATTGCTGTTTACCGATTCGGTAGCGCTCATTTTGTTCAAATCCGCTGTTGTCATTTTTTTTCCATGATTGTCAGCCAAAGCCGGCGATGTGGCTGCACCCAACAAAGCGGCGCTGGACACACCCAGGAAAAATTTTCGGCTGGAAATTGTGAATCGCATAATCTGGTCTCTCCAAAATTGTGGGCCCTGTTGCGGACCGAAATATCTGCGCGGTGCGCCAATACGGCTCTGTTAGCGAAACAGCGCCTGAAACGCAAAAAAGGTTGCATCAGATATCAGATTTTAGACAAACAGCGCTTTCACATCGATGAATGACATTCAACGCTAGTCAGGGCGCTCTGCCAACAAAGCTCGGACAAGCGGTTGCAAATTCTCGTCATAGCGCGCTAGCATGACATGCTCATCGGCAGAATCAAAGTGGCTAACCAATTGGCGACCGTTCCACCAGTGTAGAGCAATGGCCGGTGGATCAGCGACAATCATGTTTCTGCCGTCCGGATTTTCCGGATCAATTGGATTGAGGTCCAAGGCTACTTGGGGCGCTGTGGATGCGCAAATAGCGAGACTGATATTGCGCCACCAGGTCGAGATATTGCGGTGCAAATGACCGGTTATCATGCCCTTCACCTGATAATGACCTGCTACCGTATCGGCAAGCCGTGCCACCCATGGCTCATCGGGATGAGTATTCATCCAGTCAATCCCGCTTTCAACCGGGGGATGGTGCAGCACCAATATTGTCGGTTTATCTTGTTTTTCCGAAAGCCGCGCTTCAAGCCAGGCCGCCCGCGTTTCACAAAATGCGCCGCCGTGTCTGCCTTCTTCCAGGGTATCCAAAAACAACAGGCGAAGCGGACCATCATCGATTTCATATTGCACGAAACCATCGGCTGTCGGTGTATCGGGAAACTGTTTCAAAAATGGTGCGCGAAGATCATGATTGCCCAAGCACATGTGTACCGGGAAAGGCAGTTTCGAAAACGCATTTTCCAGCCGCTGATAACTTTCTTGATCCCCGCGATCCACCAAATCACCTGTGGCCAGCAACATATCCGGTTGCGGCGTCATTTCACATAATGACTTCAGCGCCTGATCGAGGCGCTTGCGATTAAACTCAGCCGGATTATCCGGGTCGAAACCCAGATGAATATCGGTTACCTGCGCCATTAGCATTGGCGCCTCCTTCCCTCCGGACCAATTGCAGAAGTGACCATTTCTCCTCTTCTACCGTTGGGCAATTTTCTTATCCGGTTTCTTGCGTTTGTCTTTTTGCTGTTCTTTAATCAACCATGGTGCGCCTTCATCGGCATGATAGTCATGACACATGGCACATGTCGAGGGCACATCTGAAGCCTTCTGGAATTCGCCACCATGGCATTCGCGACAGGTCTTGATACCCGGTAACAATAGATCACGGGCATCATTTGATGTATCCGCAGTGTGGCAACTGGTACATTCTTCATCGTTATGTGCTTGATGACTGAACCAGCCGTTATGCATATAGCGATCTGTCTGGGTGACCGGTTTAATACCAAAGTCAACGCGGCCCCGTGCCGTCGGCGGGGTGATACCATGACAATCGAAACAAGCGCCACCGCGCGAGAAGACTTCGTTGATAGCCAGATTGGCGCGACTGGGCCGGAACTGAACCGCGCGGGCATAGTCACTGGCCACGCGAATATCATTGCTCGCACCGGGACGCCGCCGCTTCATGCCGCCCAGATTGATTGGACGTGTTGGCCGCGTTGATCGGTAATAAGCCCGCAAATCTGCACGAACCATGTCGGGTTCTCCATGCCGCAGCGTCCGAACAGTGCCGCCTATCTCATCAAAGGCGAGACTGTGACACATGCCGCAGTCTTCCTGCATATCAACCGGTTCAAACCGCACTCCTTTAGGATCGGGTGTGTGACAATCCTTACAAACCAAGGACGGTCCGAAATCATATTTGGCCGAAAGTCGTCTGCCCATCTGCGCAACCCCGCCGGTTTTGGACAGGTGCAAGTCATGCGGGAATTTCAATCCGTTATACTCGGTCGGCTTCTCGTCCAGCGATATGCGCTTTCGTGGCGGATTCTTCCCGCCGGGCTTCTGCAAAACAGCAGGGCGGAACTGCGGATGTTCAAGACCGAAATCGGAGGCATTTTCTAGTTTCGTATCGGTCAAGCGTCCGTCCATTCCCTCGTGGCAATCGGCGCAGAATTTCTGTGCGGTGGGTTCCATAGCACCAGCACCTTCATGCTCGGTGTGACATTCGACACACCTGCCGGGTGGTTTGTTAAAGGCGGAGGCAAAAGCCGCGCCAATTTTCTCAAAACCCTCCGGTCCACCCCGCGCCGTCAGAAGCCGATCTGGCTTGGCATGGTCATGCGCATCATCTTCGTGACAAGTCAGGCAGGTTTTGTCTGTAACCGTCACAAAAGCGTCAACATGACAAGCCTGGCAGTCGCCTTCGAGGCTATGATGCGCCTGACTAAGTGCGCCAGATGACCACATCGTGTCGGCATGGAACTGGTCAGGACGTTCCTCCACACCGCGATAGGTTGCCCAAGTATATATCGGCCAAATTAAAAAGGCCGCAAGGACGAGTCCAACGAAACCCCATGCACTGATGCGTTTCCCGGGAAGCAAGCCTTGCAAGGTGTAAAGCGTCGATTCGCTGCGATCTTCAGCAGAATCAGACAAGGCCTCGACCCGTTTGACGGTAAAGAGGATCTGGCCTTCCTCTTCGCCAACAATAATGACGTGGCCGCCGAAGCCGAGTTCCGCTCCATCAGCCGGATCAATGGTAACAGAAACGCGGTGTTTGCCGTCGAGCGTGAAATTCTGGCCTGAAGTGCTTTCAACTACAATGTGACCGTCTTCACGCTTGCTGATTGTTGCATGATCGGGATTTACGGCCAAATCGGGCAGATGAATGGCATTCTCCGTACTCCGGCCAATGCCTATTTGATCGGAATCGAATGGATTGGATCGGACAATCTCACGGCCATCGGCGGTGGTGGCAATCTGGCGGACGATAAAGGTCATGATATTATCTCCATCCTACCAGTAGAAAAACACACTGATGATATGAGCGCTTAACGATCCAATCAGCGCAAATGTCATCGGCACATGAATGAATAACCAGACTTGCAGCATCGCTTTCAATCGCAAGTGGCGACGAACACGTGCCAGTGTTGCTTCCTTTTTCTCCAGCAGCGCATCAACTTTGTCGAGCGGATCATCACCGCCCATCTTGGGTTGATAGGCACGCTCTCTGCGCAAATCAGCTTGGGCAATCCGCGTCGCACAATCCGGATATTTGCCCGCAATTCTGCGCATAAACCCTCCGCCAAACGGATCTTGCTCCAATGATTGCAGCACCAGTGCGGCATGTTCGGCCGACAGCGGCTGAGCTGATTCATGAAGCTGACGATCCAAAGAACGCAGATTTTCAAGCATCTCTGTCTCGGTCATTTCATCGCGATTGTCCGATAATTTGTCCGGAATGGTCGCGTAAAAATAAATCCCGAAAATCCCCGATATGATGACGATCATCATAAAGACATATGCGGCGGTATGAATATTCCAACCCAGCTGGAAGCCGGTATGCAATGTGCCGATAACTATTAGACTGAGGCCCAGATAGATATGCGCCGATGTCCATGCTTTCAAAGACCAGCTACCGGAAGTCATCGCCCGTTTACGGACACCAAGCATGGTCAGCCAGAGAATCAAAAGTGCTCCAATGGTGCCCAATGTATAGCCATACCAGCTACCGCCATTGTGCCTGGGCGACACATCGATGAAGATGTAGCTGACAATGCAGAGCAATATGATTCCAGACGAAATTTTCAGCCAGCGAAAACCGGCATGTTTCAAAAATCCGTCATGCATCGCGACTTTCTTGCGACCGGTTTGCGATGCTACTGCGTTACTGGCCATCAGGCATCCTCACTTTCCAGCTTTGCGACGGTGAGAAATTCTTCCGGTGCGACGCGGATAGCCGCACCAGTTGGACAAGCCCGCACACAGGCAGGGCCGCCAGCTATACCGGCGCACATGTCACATTTGATCGCCTTTTTGGCCTTTTCGACTGATGGGTCAGTATTGTCGGCGACCCATGCTTTATCGGGTTCTCCCGGTCCGGGGCCAGAACCAAAGAACAACCAGCTGAGTAGAGATGGTTTTTTCGGTGGCACTTTGTCCATGCGGATCACGCCATAGGGGCAATAACGCTGACAGTTACCGCAGCCGATACAGGTATCATCAATAAACACCTCTCCATCCGGGCCACGGTGGATTGCATCCGGAGGGCAATCAGACATGCAGTGCGGATGCTCACAATGCCGACAACTGGTCGGCACGTGTAGGTGGGCATATGTACGACCCGCCTCCCGGTCCAACCGAGAAAGACCTTCATGGCTATCAGCACAGGCTTTTTCGCAGTTATCGCAACCAACGCACAAGTTCTCATCGATCAACAACACATCGGTCGCTTCGCCGATACCGTTGTCGATCAGGAAATTGGCGACGCCCGAATAATAATCCACTACTCCGGAGAAGCTGTCTTTCTTAGCTTCAATAAACGCATTCACATCTTGTCGTGACGCCATTTCTTTTTTGGCTTTGCGCATCAGATCGGGATGCTGGTCGAGCACCTTCTTAAAGGCATCGCCGTTGATTTTAATGACTTCGGACTTAATCGCCGCTTTCACGGTGGCGGTGCGATAGCCTCCCGCGATAAGCGTCATTTCCCCTACGTAAGAACCGGCGGGCAGATAGGATAGGAATACCGGTTTCCCGCCAATTTCTTTTTCCACAACCATCGATCCGACGCGGACGACATATATGTCATTGCCTTCAGAGCCTTCCTCGATAATCGCTTCGCCGGCACGAACATTCACAATCTCACTGGTTTCAACAACTTCTGCGATATCTTCTTTGGTCAAGCCGGAACCGAACATTTGCAGCAATTGCCGTTCCGTGGAAATATTCGTAATCGCCCGCTTCGCAGCGGGAACAGAGGCCTGCAATTTCAATGCAGCGGTCCGCGATATTTCTACAACGATCAAATCTTCCGCCGCATTAATCGTTGCCCCGCGCCGGCGACCAGAGATCAGGCCGACTTCACCGAAAATTGAACCTTCCTCAATCGGAACGGTTATCGATGGATCATTGGGATCAATCTCTACGGCTACGCTTCCCTGTGCAATGGCGAAAAGAGAACTTCCCGGTTCATTTTTCTCAAACACCACATCACCTCGACCATAACGACGCGGCTCGCTGTCGAGCATGAACTCGCGCATTTGCAGCGGAGAGAGCTCATTCAAAATTGAAATATTGGCGCGGAAAAATTCGAGCCATTCGTCAACCGATTTTCCTTTGGGAAGGCTGCTGAACTTTTCTTCGAGTATAGGTTCATCTGCGGGTTTCAAATCGGTATTACCGTTGATAAACTCGATAACGTCATAGCCCTGGTTCATGCAGTGCTTGATCAGGGGATAACCCGCGAGCGCTCCAATGACATAAATGCCCTTTTTGGTGCTTTCAAATGCCGGCGAGAGCTTTGGGTAAGCCTCCCGATCTTCCGACGTAAACTCGATTCCGCATTCTTCGACAAATTTTCGCGGCGGCGCCGAACCCATCCGGGCGATAATCCGGTCGCATTGGATCGTCTCCTGTCCATCTCTGGTTTCCAGAACCAGTTCACCATTCTTGATTTCGGAAGGTGTCGTTTCAGTGCGGACATCAACCTTACCGTTCTCCTTCGCCTCCATCAGCAGTTTGACATTGGCCTTTTTCGCTCGCGCAAATTCTGGCGAGCGATTGAGAATCGTGACGATATTATTCTGGGCGGCATCAGCTGCCAGACCGAGCGCGTTTTCAATCCCAGCATCACCAGAACCGATAACCGTAATATGCTCATCATAATATTCGCCGGGATCGTCGAGCTGGTACTGAACGTTGGAACCATCCTCGACCGGGCAGCGGACCAGGTTTGGATTGCCCTGTGTTCCGATTGCCATGACGATGGTCTCAGCCTTTATCGTGGACCCGTCTTTGAGGGAGATCGTAAAGTCGCCTTCGTCACCTTCGATTTTCACCGGCTCGGCATTATACTGAACATTGACTCCATGGCCGGCGGTTTGTTCATCCCAAGTGCCAAGAATGGCTTCTCTCTTACCCGCATCGAAGTCCATGTCCGAACGCAGCACCAACTGGCTCGGCGTCGCCATGACATGTTTGCCCTTTTGATATTTGAAAATCGTATCGGAGAGATGGTCAGTCTTTTCCAACAGAACATGTTTGAGCTTTTTCTGCGCTGCACGGCCTGCGGCACTCATGCCTGCCGGACCCGATCCTACTATGACAACTCTATATTTGTCCGACACGCGCTTTCTATCCCCCCCTTGCCACTCCGACACGCTCCCTCATGCGTTTCAACTGTCGGTTCGACAAGTCTTCTTGGCTAGTGCGCGACCCAAAAAAGACTTAACTTTGCAGCATCTTACCAAAATGTCGGGGCAATGCCAGTGCAAAATATCACAACTCGTCGCTGGAGTTTACTTCATAGAAATATAATGCAGGTGATTATGGAAATGCTTGAAGCATTAGATAGAAAAGTTACTATACTCCAATCATAATGTAATTTGCGAAAGAGCCTAGATGACCGACAATATCAGCGAAAAGTCTGCACCAAATATTGGCCGTATTGCGCTGGTTTTGGCGGCTTTATTGGCAGTGGGGGCGATCGGCATCCAGGTCTATCGCAGTTTCGTGGGACCATCGGAAAGCGCGCCAGAAACCGTAGCCGCCAACGAAGAACAGGCGCCCAGTGTTGATGAAGTAATCTCCGGTCTCGAAAAAAAATTGCAAGACAATCCGGAGGATGCAGAGAGCTGGCGGATGCTCGGTTGGAGTTATTTTGAAACCCAAAAATTCGCCGAATCAGCCACAGCGATGAAGCGGGCAACCACGTTGGATTCGGACAATGCCGAATATTGGTCCATGCTTGGCGAGGCTTTGGTTATGTCAAGTGACGGACAACAAGTACCGGAAGATGCAGCAAATGCCTTTAGAAAGGCGTTGGCAATCGACAAGAAAGATCCGCGTGCGCGCTATTTCCTAGCTGTACAGAAAGATATTTCTGGTGATCATAAAGGCGCCATCGAAGATTGGTTCGCACTGTTGAAAGACACACCGGCCGATGCACCCTATGCGCAAGATGTGCGCCGCGTTATCGGTCAGGTGGCCGACAAAGAGGGCATAGATGTCGCAGACAGGCTCGCCAAAGCAAGCCCCGCAGCGCCTACCGGTGGAATGACCACTGACGGCCCGGCAGTCGCCACAGCCGCCATCCCTGGCCCCTCTTCCCAACAAATGAAGGAAGCCGCCGCTATGCCGGCAGGGCAACAAGAAGCCATGATTGCCAATATGGTCGAGGGGCTCGACAAACGTCTGCAAGCGGATCCCAATGATGCCGATGGGTGGATCATGCTGATGCGCTCGCGGATACAATTGGGTCAGACTGTTAAAGCGCAAAAGGCTCTGGCTGATGGTTTGGAAGCATTTAAGAACGACGGCGCTCAGGCGAAACGGATCAGAGAGGCTGCTGCGGCACTGGGCGTTGTCAGTTAATTTATCAAATCAATTTTGATCACCAGAGTCCGCAAAGACATCTCTATCATTGCAGAGAGCCTTAAATGACGGTTGTTTGGACTCCCCGCACCAATTGCTCATCAAATGCTGACCAAAACCGCCTTTCAGTTCACAGGCCGTCAAGACCCTTGCTGACCATGATATTCACTGCAACCCGGCGGTTCTGCGCCTTTCCTTCGGCGGTGTCATTACTCGCAAGCGGATCCGCTTTGGCCATCCCGGTGGGCGTGAGCATGCGATACGGTTTCCAGCCGCATGCCTGTTGAATATAGTTGACGACGCGACCGGCCCGTTTCTCACTAAGCCGTTGGTTATACTCGTCACTTCCTGTTGAATCTGTATAGCCGACAACAAGAAGCAGAGAGTTTTTCATCCCTTCGGCAGTAGCGGCTGTAGCACATAAATCGGCTTTACCCTGGGCAGACAATACTGCCTTACCAACATCAAAGTTCACATTAGTCGTGCCTTTAATATTATACTGATCAATATCACCCATACGACCGCGCAATGCTTCGGTCGCTGCTGTTTGTTCCGCGAAACCCTGAGCCGTACCACTGCGAATCATATTTGCAGTCTTGAGATCGTTGTTCCGCATTTTGATTTGGCTTGCCACCAGCTCACCATTCGATTGCAGTGTCTTCACAGTGACTGGCAGGCCGTTGAGTAGCGAATCCGCCCCCAGCCTGCTGCGATTCAAGCCCAAAAAGCCCTTGCTGGCCTTGATCTTGGTTCCATCATTGATTGAGATTACGGTTCGGCTGCCGTCTGCGGCGGTGACCTGCATCCGATCACCGCTCCGTGCAGTAATGATTCCCTTGATCACCGGACCTTCTGTGGCGACCGTTTCATATTCAACGGCTTGTTGTCCAGACACAACGATATCTTCTCCATCGGCCTCTGGCCGGTCCTGCTGTGCCGACACACTTGGCGCCGATAATGCAAATGCGCCGAGCAGCAAGGCGGTTTTCGAACTTCTGGAAATGTCACTCATTAGTTTGCTCCTTCAAACAATACGAGCCGGCCCTTCGCTTTCGAGGCATTTCCACCAGCCGATCCCGTGCATTTAGAACCGGCCGTCAGAACCCCTTTACCTCGCTATACAACTTCACATCGCTATTCAAGATGTGCGGCTTGAGGATCCTAAATGTTCAAATAATCCTTTCTGGTAGGTGAACACCATCAGCGACAATGCTGGTTTTGCGGGTAATCCGAGCATATCGTGCGGCGAACAGCTTCATGCCGTATTGCACAGGCGGACGGACACAGTTCTGAGAGCTTCCAATATTTAAATGCACCGCATTACCCCAGCCACAATATAGATTTTCTTACAAAACGAATGCCGCGTTGGCGGGAAACCCCAAATTGATGTTTACTCCGCCGCCAAGCCGTCAATAAAGGCATGTACAATGGGTTCGATATCCGGGAAATCAAACCCGGCATCTACTTTAAGCGCTGCACCGTCGAGCATCGCACTAACCAACTCCAACAGAGGTTGCAGCGACAATGGTTTTACCGCGCCTTGCTCGAGCGCCGCTTCCAATCCCTGCCGCAACGACAATCGGGTATAGCGGTCTTCAATTGCCAGCAGCTCTTTTTGACCAAGGACTGCCGGCCCCTCAATCAAAACCGTTCGCGCACGGCCTTGCGAAGTAATGGCTTTGACGAACGCGCTTGAACCCGTTTTCAGCATGTCGATTGGATTGTCGGCATTCTCCGACCCCCTCTCAATTTCAATTCCAACCGCCTCGCAATCCGACTCCACTACCGCGCGGAACAAATCCTTTTTGTCTTTGAAATGGTGATAAAGCGCCCCGCGAGTCACACCGGCCGCCTTGACGATCTCAGGGGTCGAAGTGGCCGCGAAACCTTTTTTGACAAACAGTTTCTTACCGATTGATATCAACAGCTTACGTGTCTTTTCAGTTCGCTTCGCATTGGATATCGCTTTTTTCTCTTGCATACATACAGCCTGTTTGTTACCAGCAATTAAACATACAGATTGTATGTATTTGAAAGAGAAAGGAATGGCAAATGAAAACCACCAGCTATTATCCCGTCATCCAGGTCCGCGATGTACAGGCCAGTGCAAAATTCTACATTGAAAACTTGAAGTTCCGCGCGGTATTCGCCAGCGACTGGTATGTCCATCTGCAATCCGAAGAAGATGAAGGAGTCAATCTGGCGATCCTGCAATTTGATCATGAGACCATTCCTGAAGCCGGACGCAAACCGTCGCAGGGGTTGATCCTGAATTTCGAAGTCGAAGATCCCGACGCCTGGTTCTGGCGTGCCGTGAAAGCAGAATTGCCGATCCTGAAAGAACTATGTGATGAAGAATTTGGCCAACGGCATTTTATTACGCAGGATAGGGACGGCATATTGATTGATATTATCAAGCCAATTGAACCATCGGCGGAACATGCGGCTGATTATAATGACCCAACAGCCATTGCCGCCTGAACGATTTCCTTCGCCCAATGGAAAAACATCCCGTCCGATCCCCCAACCGAACGGGATGTTTTCTCTCAATCCCTAACTACCTTCCTAGCCGGGTTCTCCAACTATCTGACTTTTGTCAGACCAAGTGAACAGGTCTACAACGCGCCAGTTGGAAATTTCAGAATTTCATCCCAAGACCGACGCCGACAACCAGCGGATTAAGGTCAATATCCACCCGTTGCGTCCCGGCAGCAGTCGTATTGAACGTAGCGGTGGTGTCTATATCGATATATTTCACATCCAGGTTGAGGAACACTCGCTCTGAAAGTTCGATATCGACACCGGCCTGAGCTGCCCAGCCAAAGCTGTCACTCATATGGACATTGGTTGGACCTAATGCGCCAGTCAAAGAATTGGATGCCTTTTCGTTATAGAAGATCGTGTAGTTGATACCCGCACCAACATAGGGGCGCACTTTGCCTTCTGGTGCAAAATGATATTGCGCGGTCAGTGTTGGCGGCAACACCCAGGTCGAAGCCAGCCGTCCCAAGGTTCCAGTCGTTCCAGTTTTACCGGACGCATGATGCTTGGTCGTTGCAGCGATCAATTCGAAACCAATATTGTCCGTCGCCATATAGGTGATGTCAATTTCCGGCATAACCGAATTATTCACACTGACATCCTCGCCGGGAAATGCCGGAAGAATAGAGCTGCTATCCTCATTAGGCATCACATTGATGGCCCGAACCCGGACCAGCACGTCGCCTTGCTCCGCCAACGCTGGCGTCGCCGAAAATGCGACGGCAGAAACCGCAGATAAAGTTAAAAATTTCATTGTCTTACGCATGGGTTTACCCCTTCTCTGTTGCTTTCCAGCAGCGAGTAGGAGTGGTTCCGATATTGTTCTTTGATCTAGCTCAAAACCGGTCTTGAATTAAAACAAAACAAGACTTTTGCTTACACTGTTGTAAATATGTCATATCTGCTTGAGATAGAAGAGCGGCTCTATCTAAACAGTGGTTCGCCAAAACTCCTGAGTTTGCGGCTATGCAATGTTCCGGCGTCAGCCTCTTTTGCAAGTAAATCAATTGTACGCAATCCGATCGCAAGATGCTGCCCAACACGCTCTTGATAAAATGCATCGGCCATACCAGGCAACTTTATCTCTCCGTGCAGTGGTTTATCCGATGCACATAGTAAAGTCCCATAAGGAACACGGTAGCGATAGCCGTTGGCTGCCACAGTCGCACTTTCCATATCGATGGCGATAGCGCGGGACTGGTTCAGTCGTTTGGCGATTTGCTCAAAGCGCAACTCCCAGTTGCGATCTCCCGTTGTCACCACGGTACCGGTGCGCAGATGCTGCTTGAGCCTGCTATGATCAATACCTGTTTCTTCCTGTACAGCCTGTGTCAGCGCCAGTTGCACTTCGGCAATGGTGGGAAGCGGGATGCTCGGCGGCAGCACTTCATCGAGCACATTATCATCGCGTAGATAGGCATGAGCCAACACGTAATCGCCGAGCCGCTGTGTCCGTCGCAACGCTCCGCAGTGACCGATCATCAACCAAACATGCGGCCGCAAGACTGCCAGATGATCGGTAATGGTTTTGGCGTTGCTTGGTCCCACCCCGATATTGACAAGAGTAACACCCGGACGGCCATCTTTGCGAACAAGATGATAAGCCGGCATTTGTGGTGGTTTGGCAATGGGCGGAGCGCTGGGCTTGCCATCGCTTTCGGTGATACGATTGCCGGGCTCGACCAATCGAACAGCCTCTCCGGACTTCACCTCTTCCAATCCTGTTTCGACAAATTCGTCGACATACCGCTGATAATTTGTGAACAAAATGAACCGCTGAAAATGTTCTGGATCGGTTGCACAATAGTGGCGGATACGATGCAGTGAATAATCTACCCGTTCTGCTGTAAACAAGGAAAGCGCAGATGCCTCTCCATCCAGAAATATCTGTCCCCCGTCGACTATCTCATCATTGGTTTTAACAAGATTCGGGGTATGAAAATAAAGTGGCAACGCCTCTTTCTTGTTCCGCTCCAGACCCGCTCCTGCGTCCGCAATAGCAAATGCCAACGGAATGGGAGTGTTGGAAAGGCCAACTGAAATTTTTGCAGTGAAGGTTTTGTCAATCCGCGAAAGCTGCTCCAGCAAGTAACGGCGATAAAGCTTCGGTTCGGTAATCGTGGTTGTATACCGGTTGACATCCGCTAGCCGGCCCGAAGCCAAATGACTGGTTTCGGTTGCCTGATTGGCAGGAATCTCAACACTAATTTCCGGATAAAGGCCTTGATCTTTGTCATCGTCTGAGAGTGCACCATCAGCATAGCGATCAAATCGGGTAGCGGTAATTTTGATTTGCTCGGCGTAGAGTTTCTCAAGCAGCGTCACCGCCTCATCCGGTGTCGCACACAAAATAGGATCTGTTGTCATTCATTCTCCGTTTGCTTTTTCAGCTCTTAACGGAAATAACTCCCAAAGGGAAAAACTAAGTGCGAGAGAGTTGCAAAAATTTGACTGCAGCTCGATACTCCACTTCACGAGAATCGCGTTTTGCCTGAGACAATTCATCGCTGCCCCATTGTTGTTCCTGCCAAAGCTCTTCCAGGTTAGACAGCTCCCAAATCAAGGTGGGATCACATGCTTTTTCTACCAGCGCTAGCGTCGCAATCAGGGAGCCCGTCAGTCCGGATAACGACAACATAGCAGCCAGGGTAAAATTATCCTGACTGTCAACTACGGCCGAAAGTCGCGCTATGGTATCTTCGGATTGAGATTCATGCATGATACCTTGCACCAGTTTGAAACTGACATCGAAGCGGGAGCGTGACCAGTCCAGAAGAGGATCCCAATGCTTTGCCTGATGCGCGGCAAGATCTGGCTGATTCTCGTCGCCCCTAAAATACAGCATATCACTATCTGCAAAGGCCGAAATCCGGCCCACTATTCGTTGACGTTCATTGACAACCTGATCCAGCGCGCCTTGTGCCAAGGCATTCATCGGCATGGTAGTGGGATTGATTTCTTCGCCTTGATTTTCCCATTCAGCAGCAATCTTCTGCGCCAATTGGAGGGTTGGCAATATCAATCCATTGCGTGCAGGCGTCTTGACGGGGCGTCCATCCAGATGAATTGAAAAGCCATTCTCTTCATCGACCACGTTAACATTCTCGAAAAACCGTTTCACCTATGATCCCTATTCTCAAATTGCCTTCCAGACAGAAAGTTATCGCGGTGTCGATCTCTGACTCTCGTCAGTATCGCGGGTACGGTGAAAAATTCAAACAAGCCCATTATCGCAATGAATAATCCAACTTCGGGGATGAACAGGTCACCTATCCCCATGCCAATTGCAGTCCCGCAAAATATCATCGCAATACCTATTAGTCGAATGCAGGGAATGACTATATCAAACAGATGCTCCTGCCCAGAACCGTCAGTCTCAGCCATCATCGTGCATCTTTTCCGCGAGTTGCTGTTTCTCCAATTCTTCTTCGGCAACACGCGCCTTCACAAATTGACGAATAATCCAAACCGGAACAAACCACATCTGGAATAGTGCAATCACCACAATGATATAGCCCGGCCAACGCGGTATAGGCGGCATTCTTTCGGTCGCGATAATGATACCAACAATGAGCAACCCGACGCCCAGCAAACGAATAATACTCACCGTAATGTGGATTGCCTTTGCCTGCTTTTCCTTTTCCGGATCTGGCACATATTCTTGTTCTTCGGTCTGTGGCGCCGGCTCACTCACTGGTTCAAAATCCCGTAAAGATGATCCATATCCGAAGCCACAATTTCGGCTCCGGCAGCGATCAGTTCATGCTTGTCATGATAACCCCAATCAACACCGATCGCGCGCGTTCCTGCGTTGACCGCCATTTCCATGTCAAAACTGGTATCGCCAATCATGGCCGTGGTTTCAGGCGAAGCCCCTGCTTCGGCAATTGCCACTTCGACCATGGCAGGATGGGGTTTGGACGGGTGACGATCTGCAGTTTGCAGAGTTACAAACCGCTCCTTCAATCCATGCGCCTCGACTACAAAATTCAAACCGCGATCAGATTTTCCGGTAGCCACACCCAGCATCCATCCTTCGTTATGCAGCCGGTCAATCAGATTTTCCAGACCATCATAAAGTGGCTCATGCACACCACCAGCCTCCCGCAATGCAACAAAGCCGTTTTTGTAACTTTCGGTTAGAGACATAACCAGATCATTATCAGCTTCTGGCAGCAGTTGCCGCATAGCCTCTTGAAGGCTCAGTCCCACTATCCGTCTTACCAGATGGTGATCGGGCGGAGTAAGGTCATGACTTTTGAAAGCCCGATCCATTGACGCGCAAATATTGTGCTGGCTGTCAACCATCGTGCCATCACAATCAAAAAGAGCGAGCCTGTTTGTCATTTGCCACCAAATTCCCGGATCATGTGGGCAATCGCTTTGCGGCCGGTCGCATCAAGTGCGGCAGCAGCATTTTCACGCGCTGAGTCGGGTTTATTCTGATTGAACTTGGCAGTTGGCCGCCAAGCCAAAATTTCCATTTCAAAACCCACAATTGCATCGATCATTTTCTCGAACTTGTCGCTATCCATTTTGTTGCGCGCCCATTCTGGTTTGGGTGCCAATTTTGCTTCGTTTTGGGCGACAAGATCATCAATCATTGCGATCAGTCCTTCGCGCTCCATCTCGCGGACCGGTCCTTCCAGTTCAAGCGACAGGTAGTTCCACGTTGGAACTTGATCATCCATACCGTACCAGTCCGGGCTGATGTAAGCATCCGGCCCATTGATCACACATAGAGCCGTAGTGGACGTCAGGTGCTTGGTAAGCGCATTGCCGCGCGACAAATGAAATTGCAGTGCGCCGTCGCCGGTGGAAAATACCGGAACATGGGCCACCCGCGGTCCATCCGGCGTTTCGGCGAAGACCATTCCAAAACCGATATTGGCAATCAGGGCCTCTAGCGCGGCTCGCTCATCGGCGTCGGCATGATCATTATTGGACTTGGGCCAACGGAACGCAGGATTGGGATGCATCTAGTGTTTCTTCTTTGCTGTTTTGATTTTCGCCTTATGCGACATATTTTTCTTATGTGTAGCCTTGCCAGCATTGGGCCGCTCGCGCTTGGTCGGTTTGCCGGTCTTGCCCGCCTTGCCCTTGATCTCACCGCGTGCACGCCGCTCACCACGTTTATCTTTGCGGATTTGCTTGGCATGGGCCTTTGATTGCTTCTTGCGAACGAATTTCCCGCCTGCCGGCTTTTCGTTCAATGGCAGATCGCCAAGTGTTAAATCCAATCCCAGATTCTCAATGGTCTCGGCGAAATGTTCCGGCAAATCCGCCTTCACATCCAATTTATGTCCGTCGGGATGCTCAATCTGAAGGCGCCTGGCATGCAAATGCATCTTGCGGCTGATAGCGCCGGTCAGGAAAGCATCTTTACCGCCATATTTGCCATCACCCAAAATCGGATGACCAATGGCGGCCATGTGGACGCGCAATTGGTGCGTTCGTCCGGTATGGGGTTGCAATTCGACCCAACAAGCTCGATTGCCAGCCCGTTCAATTATCCGGTAACGCGACTTTGCAGTGGCACCATTTTCTTCATCAACATGCATTTTCTCTCCACCTGAACCAGGCTGCTTGGAAAGCGGCAAGTCGATCATGCCATCTGCAATTTCGGGGACGCCCATCACTATCGCCCAGTACACTTTGCGAGCGGTCCGTCCGGAAAATCGTTTGGAGAAAAAGGAGGCAGCTCCCGGCGAGCGCGCCAGTAAAATGGCGCCGCTGGTATCTTTGTCCAGACGATGGACCAGCTTCGGACGACCCAAGGCTTCAAATGCTAGGGCATCAAGCAAGCCATCCAGATGAGTGGTCGTCTTACTGCCGCCCTGGGTTGCCAGACCGGGCGGCTTGTTAACCACAATAGCAGCACGATCTTTGTGAATCACCAATTCCTGTGCAAAGTCGATCTGATCTTGCGAGAGGTCCTTGCGTGCCTTTGGCGCACGGCCGGGGCGTTCGATCTCGGCTGGCGGGACGCGCAGCACCTGCCCCGCACTGATCCGATCACCTGGAGAGACACGTTTTCCGTCAAGCCGCAATTGGCCTGTTCTTGCCCAGCGTGATACGACATTGAACGGCACATCCTCCATATGTCGCTTAAACCAACGATCCACGCGAATATCTTCGTCATCGGCGGTGATCGTAAACTGCCGAACGTCAAGAACCTTTAGCGCCTGCTTCTGGTCCTTTAGCTTTGCCGGGGGCGCATCCTCCTCGGAACCGCTATCGGCTGTTGGATCAAATCCAGTCATGCAAAAGCCCTTATCGTTATCAATCCAGCAAATAGTGCCAGCACCGAGCCAATGACCGAAAGCAGGGCATAACCAGTTGCCGACACCCATTCTCCGCGCTCAATCATGTTTAAAACCTCAAGGCTGAAGGCAGAAAAAGTTGTAAAACCGCCAAGCAATCCCACACCTAAAAGTAAGCGCCAAGGCTCGCCAACAAAATCGCTACGCGCCAGACCACCTGCCAACACACCCATCAGGAATCCGCCAATAAGATTGGCTGCCAATGTCCCATAAGGGAAGCCTGCACCGCTAAAGTGAAACACAAGCCTCCCGAGATGATAGCGCCCCGCCGCGCCCAATGCACCGCCGGCCATGACAAGAAGGGTTGCGTTCATAGGGCCGCTTTAGTCGGCTTGATCAATTTTTCCAAGCAGATCATTCGTCAGCCAAAGGCGGATAGCCGTTGCCAAGCCCGGTGGTTCTTCACCGTCCATCCGTGCCAGATCTATTTGCGCTATGAGAGCATTGATCGGCAGCTCTCGGTCTGTTGAAGCTTTGCGCAAAAGATCCCAGAATAAAGGCTCTAACGTGATTGATGTTTGATGCCCCGCTATGGTCACGCTGCGCTTAACCGGCGGGTGGAAAAGATCGTTATTCATTTGGAACGGCCTTTCTTCCACTCCCGTGAGCAATCATCAAATCCATCCGGAAAGCTCTCGGCGGAGCAAAGCTTCCATCATGTCCATACTGGGAGGGCTATCGTTCAGACATGGCAGATAAGCAAATTGGTCACCGCCTGCTTCCATGAATTGCTCTTTCCCCTGTATGGCAAGTTCTTCCAGCGTTTCAAGACAGTCGCTGGAAAACCCCGGCGCAAATATGGCGACATTCTTTATTCCCTTGGCAGGCATGGCTTGCAGCGTGGAATCGGTCGCCGGTTCCAGCCATTTGGCACGCCCAAAGCGAGACTGGAAAGTAACCGTCATTTCCATACCCATTTTCTCACTGAGTAATCGTGCGGTTTTCTGGCAATGGCAATGATAGGGGTCACCCAGCTCCAATGTGCGCAAAGGCATGCCATGAAAGCTGGCAATGACTGCATCGGGCCTGAAATCCAGCGCACTCAATTGTTGTTCCAGGTTGACAGCCAAAGCATCTATATAGGCCGGATTGTCATAATAGGGAGGGAGTGTTCTAAGCGCGGGTTGCCAGCGCATTTTTTCCAGCGCAGCAAATACGGCATCGTTTACACTGGCCGTTGTTGCCCCGCTATATTGCGGATAAAGCGGAGCCACCAATATTCGGTCACAGCCCGCTTCTTTCATCACCTTCAAGCGGGTTGCAATATCCGGATTGCCATAACGCATTGCCCAATCCACAACGACATTATCCAACCGCTCGCTCAACTGTGCTGACTGCCGCTTGGTAAAAACAGCCAACGGTGATCCCTCTTCCATCCACACCAGATCATAGGCCTTGGCCGATTTTTGCGGGCGGGTATTCAAAATGATCCCGCGCAATATTGGCTGCCACAATATTTTCGGGATCTCTACCACTCGCTGGTCTGACAAAAATTCTCCCAGATAACGCCTGACTGATGCCCTATCCGGTGCATCCGGCGTCCCCAGATTAACGAGCAACAGGCCAACTTTACCAACAGCGATGGCGGGATGATCGGTAGGCAAATTCTCATTGGGTTTCATGGTTCAGGACGCCTCGGCGAACAGCGGCAATTGTCGAAATCTGGTGCCTGTGGCAGAAAATAGTGCATTCGCTATTGCCGGAGCAACGGCCGGCACACCTATTTCCTCGACACCTACCGGCTCTTCATCACTTTTGATAAATTCAATCTGGATTTCAGGAACTTCAGCCAGCCTGGGCAATGACAGATCTCGCAATCTTTTGGCAGTCGGCAGACCTCCATCAAATCTGGTCGAAGCCCCAAGTGCCATCGCCAATCCGAATATGATGCCGCCCTCTATCTGTTGGCGGGCAATATCCGGATGAATGATCCGGCCAATATCCACTGTTGCTGAAATGCGTTTCACATTCAGGCCTTTATCACCACGCGACGCTTTTACAATTACGGCAATATAGCCACCTCGCATAGCGTGACAGGCCAAGCCCATACCGCTGCCATCGACACCACCATCCCATCCGGTCATCGCGGCCACACCGGTCAGGCATCGCGCCAGGCGAGGCTGGCCGGTCATCATCGACATACGATAGGTTAGCGGTTCGGTCCTGGCTTTTGCAGCAAGTTCATCAATGAATGATTCGATGAAAAAAGCGTTGTAACTGTGTGCATTGCTACGCCAATTACCGGTAGGAATACCAACATAGGCTGGATGGTGATCCAGTGTAAAATTTTCCAGAGCATATGGAATATCCGCCCCCGCCAAAGCCTTTATGTCTGGTTCATTCATACTTTTGCGCATGGCGGTGATTTCATCATCGTGAAGAAATACCCGTTTTGACTGTTCCCTCGCCGTCGCCGGAGCGGCAACCTTGATCTGCAATGCCTGAATGCGACCCGCCCTGTCTGTCGCTGCATCCAATTTTGCCGCGACCGGAGGGCGATAATGGTCATGCATCATCTCTTCGGCGCGAGACCATATGAGTTGCACCGGACGCTCCATCCTTTTGGCAATCAACGCGACCTGTCCGGCAATTTTATTGTCCAGATTGCGCCCGAATGAGCCGCCAGCCAACATCGGGAATAGAGTCACACGATCTGCGCCGATTCCAACTGCGTCTGCCGCAGTTTGAACAGCCGATGTTGGCGCCTGTGTTGCCATCCACAGTTTCAACCGGCCATCGACGAAATCGGCAGCAGCCGTTCGCGTTTCTATCGGCGCGTGAACTGCGACTTGCGCGGAATAACGAGAGGATACCGCCCGATACTGATCAAAGGCCGACTTAGTATCGCCGCGTTTGACAAACCGTACGCCGGGACCATCAATCGCTTTCTCGAGAGCATCGTCCATTTTACGGCTGTCCGGTAACAGGCCCTTGGTTTCAAAAATCGGACTCACCTTATCAAGCGCATTATTCGCTGCCCACCAGTTTGTTCCGACTGCCACCAGGGCGGTGCCTAGGTCCAAAACATCAATCAGACCAACAATCTTGTTCGCGCCTTCGCGATTGAACGACTTCAGTTTGCTATCTCCGGCCGGCCCTTGCCTGATCGACGCAAAAACCATGTCGGGTAACCGGACATCGCCCGCAAAATTGGCTGATCCATCGAGTTTCGATGGCAGGTCGAGCCTGGGAACATCCTGTCCCACCAAATCATTGACCGGGCTGGGCCGCAAGGGCACCGGATCGGGCAGGTCCTGTGTAACGGCAACGGCCGCTAGCTCGCCAAAGCGCAGGCTCTTGTCGCCATGACGGACGATGCCATTTTGAACTTCGCATGATTCCCATGCAACGCCCCATTGTTCTGCAGCGGCTTTGCTGAGCAGAACACGTGCGGCGGCCCCGGCTTCCCGAAAGTGGCCAGCATATCCAGAGATAGACGTTGAATCGGCGGTAACAATGAAATCATTGCGCATCGCCACATTTGCAGAGACCCACTGTCCTGCGGCTTCTTTAGTAAGTTTTTCCGCACCCGGCGGCACCAATGTATCGACCCACTGTTCCGCTAAGGCGGCATTGGTGTAAAGCGGATTGACCGGAGCCGGTTCAACGGCAATTGTGCGCCAGTCGGCCCCCAGTTCATCTGCCAAGATTTGGGGTAGAACTGTATAAACGCCTTGCCCCATCTCGCTTTGCGGAACGACCACTGTAACCCGACCATCCCTTGATATCTTGAGGAAAGCGCCGAAAATTTCTTCATCTTCGGCGGCAGAAAGATTTGGCTCATAATTACGTGGCCAAACCGCCCACGCAACCACTAGTCCAACCGCTGCACCGCCACCGATCAGGAATTTACGCCTGTTAAACCTCGGGCTTTCGGGCTTGTCGCTGGTTTGTTTTTCTTCAGCTTCCATGGGATGCTTTCAACAACCCGAGGCGCGGAATTTCAATTTTTGGGCAACGGTCCATAACCACCTTCAATCCGGCCGCTTCGGCCCGCTTGGCGGCCGGCTCATTGATCACATCCAATTGAGTCCAAACCGAAGCTGCGCCAACAGAAATGGCGTCATCTACCACCGCTCCCGCATCGTGCGAGTTTCGGAAAATATCGACCATATCAATTGGACCACTAACATCGTCCAGTGACGCAACAACTTCAACACCATGCAGTTTCTGACCTGCCAAGCCCGGATTTACAGCAATGACATCATAGCCCTGCTCGATCAAAAACTTTAACACGCGATTGCTGGCGCGTTCTGGCTTGGCCGATGCGCCAACCAGCGCGATGCGCTTTGTCTCCAAAAGCAGGCGGGTAATGTCCTGATCAGTTTCCAGCGGCATATGCCTTCCTTTAGACGAGCCTCATTGGTTATCCAACCATGTCGCAAGTCGCTTGGCAATATCATGAAAGGCCTGTCCTTGCGGATTATCATATAACGCTATTGGCTCCCCACCGTCACCAGACTTGCGAATTTCGATATTCAACGGCACCCGTCCCAAAAATGGTATATTCATGGTCTTCGCCGCTGCCTCTGCGCCACCAGCGCCAAATGGATCACTAACCTCGCCGCAGTGTGGGCAAGCATAACCTGCCATATTTTCGACCATGCCGATAATCGGAATTTTTGCCTGTGAAAACAAATCTACTGCTCTCGTTGCATCCATCAGCGACAAATCCTGCGGCGTGGACACAATAACGGCACCTACGGGTTTGTGATTCTGCATCATCGACAGCTGCACATCTCCCGTCCCTGGTGGCATATCAACGATCAGTTCTTCCGTATCCCCCCAATGCGCATCAATAAGCTGGTCCAGTGCTTTACCCGCCATCGGTCCACGCCAGGCAATCGCCTGCCCCGGCTTGGCTAGATGTCCCATCGAGAGAACCGGAATATTATATTCATTACCAACCGGGATCAGCTGCTTGCCTTCTGCCTCCGGTCTACGGCCCTCACAGCTGAGTAATCTTGGTTGAGAAGGGCCGTAAATATCAGCATCTACCATTCCCACTTTCCGCCCCTGAGCTTTCAGTGCAATAGCAAGATTAGTGGACAAAGTGGATTTACCAACACCGCCTTTGCCACTACCAACCGCAATTAGTCGGCGTTCAGTCTTCTCTGCAGTCATCACGATGTCGACTTTCTCAACACCCTCCAGCTCCAACAGTTTCCCTTTGACTGCAATCTCAATCTGTCCGCGATCACGCACATCCAGCCCGGCAACATTCAACACCAAAGAAACGCGGCCAGCATCAAATTTAACTGTGCTGGAGCGCCCGGCAGCCACGTCTTCCAGGGCAGCCTCAATCATAGAAATATCAGTCATTGTTTTCGCATAGTTGCGATTTTATCGGATTGACACTGTTTTTCTGACCATGCGTTACCTATAAAGATAATATGAACAAAAAAAATGATGGGCAATCGCCCCGCAAATCAGTTTGGGGCGGGATTTTAAGCATGGCCGGCCCGTGGGGTAATGGCGGTGATTCTGGCGATGGCGGCAGCAATGACGGCGGTCCTCGCAATCCTTGGGGAAATCCTTCGGGCGGATCAGAAGGTGGCGGTGGCCGCAAAGCTTCATCCTCGCTAGAAGAATTATTCAAAAAAGGCGGCGGCGGTGGCGGCCCCTTCAAAGGCGGTATTCCCAAGCGGCCCGGCGGGCGCCCCTGGTGGCCGATATTGCTCATTGGCTTTGTCATACTTTGGGTAGCGCTCAGTTCAGTACACCGGATCAGCCCGCAGGAGCGCGGTGTTGTTACCCTGTTTGGTTCCTATGCCCGTACCATGCAACCAGGTCTGCACTTCTCCCTACCCGCACCGATTGAGCAGATAATAAAACTTGATGTCGAAGAAATTCGCACCATCGATATTCCGCAGGGCGAGTCGGAAAAACTCATTTTGACAAGTGATCAGAATATTGTCGATCTTGCTTACTCGGTGCGTTGGAACATCAAGGCTCCGGAACTTTTTCTGTTTCAGATTGCGGAGCAAGAAGAAACCATTTCCGAAGTGGCCGAATCTGCGATGCGGGCGTCAGTTGCCAATTTCACATTGGACGACACAATCGGATCCGAGCGGACCGAAATCGAGCAGCAGGTAGAACAGAATATGCAGCAGTTGCTCGACAGCTATGGGGCCGGCGTTGTCATTCGCGGTATCGCGATAAAAAAGGCTGATCCACCGGCGGCTGTAAATGATGCGTTTAAGGAGGTTTCGGCTGCGCAACAAACTGCTGAAACCTATCTCAACGAAGCTCGGGCCTACGCCCAGCAGTTAACCGCACAGGCAGAAGGTGAATCAGCTGCCTTTGATAAAGTATATGCGGAGTATCGATTGGCACCGCGCGTAACGCGCCAACGTATGTATTATGAAACCATGGAGCGCGTATTGTCCAAAGTCGACAAAACCATCGTCGAACCTAGCGGTGTGACACCCTATTTGCCGTTACCTGAAATTAGAAAACGATCGCTTCCGGCACCAGAAGCTTCAGCGGTGGAGGGAAGATAATGGGACGGATCATTCAAAACCCGGTCGCTCTTGGCGCCATCATCATCGCGGCATTGTTTATTCTTTTGAATACAATGGTCATTGTCCCGGAAACACGGCAAGGCGTTGTCGTGCGCTTTGGTGAACCCGTGCGAATTGTGAACCGATATCAGGCAGGGGCACCATTTGGCGAAACGGGAGCCGGCCTGATCGCCAAGATACCCTTTGCCGAACAATTGGAGTGGATCGACAAACGGATTCTGGATGTCGAAATGGATCAGCAACAGGTTCTATCAACTGATCAGTTGCGTTTACAGGTCGATGCTTTCGCGCGTTTCCGTATTACCGATCCGTTGAAGATGTATATAGCGGCGGGTAGCGAGGCCAGAGTGGCAGATGAACTCCGCCCCATCCTTGGCTCCGCTCTTCGAAACGAATTGGGTAAGAGACCTTTTGCCGCCCTGCTAACGCCGGAACGCGGTCAGATTATGGATGCTATTCGAACCGGCCTAAACCGCGTAGCGCGGCAATATGGAGCGGAAATTGTTGATGTTCGAATTAAACGCGCCGACCTTCCCGATGGCCGTCCTTTGGACAGTGCCTATCAACGGATGCGGACAGCGCGTGATCAAGAAGCGCGAACCATTCGCGCTCAAGGTGCAAAGCAGGCCCAGATTATCCGTGCGGAGGCTGATGCAAATGCAGCGCGGACCTATGCCGAGAGCTTTGGCAAGGATCCGGAATTTTATGATTTCTATCGAGCGATGAAAAGTTACGAGACCACTTTCCAAAAATCGGGTCCGGAAGATCCTAATTCGTCCTTTGTACTATCGCCTGACAATGAATATCTGCGGCAGTTCCGGGGCCGGTAATATATATAGATGACGAGCCGCGAGATTGTGGATGCCTATTACGGCGCACTCGCGGCAATGGACGTGGAGGCGTTTGAAGCGCTTCACCATCCCGATGTGGTCTACAACGTATCAGGCCAAACTATCATCTCCGGCCGATATGAAAGCTTTGCTGCGCTAAGAGCGATATTGCCCGCCATTTTTGATGCGCTCGATTTCGAAGACTTCCAGTTTGCTGTTAAATGGAAAATCATGAACGAGAGCGCGGACGGTGCGACCGCAATTATGGAAGCGCGAGGCAAAGCTAAAAATGGTCAGCGCTACGATCAGCGATATGCTCATATATTCAGTTTCAGGGATGGAAAAATCGCCACCGTCCACGAATTCTTCGACACACAGCTGGCAAATGATGCATTGGGATTCGCCGATAAACAATCGTTCAATACCGATGGTAAATTCGAGTTTTGATCATCCGATTCACGCGACATCCGGGTATTCGACTACAATTGTCGTCTTTTCTGCAGAAATGTGATATATTTCGACAAAATGCCTGTATTGGCTTGCGAATGCGCAAAATCACACCCAAATAACGGGATAAGGAATAGATATGGGCCCAAATTGGGTAGTTTGACACAGGCAAGACCTGAAACATTCAATTTCCGTTCATATTTTCAAAGCAATATTTTGTTTTGAATTTGTAAATTGATCCGCACCAGCCGGTTTTCGTTGGTGGGACCAGACCGAGAGGAAAATATAGTGCGTTACGCTTATGGAATTTCTGCAGCATTGCTTCTGGCAGGAGGTGCTGCGACATTTGCCGGATTTGTTCCAGCCGGTGCCCAAACAGCAGTAAACGAAAATACCGCAATACGAGCCGCTGCTCCGCGCGCAGGCGCGCCCATGAGCTTCGCGGATCTGACAGAAAAATTGCAGCCTGCTGTGGTCAACATCTCCACCACGCAGCGCGTTCGCGTTAATAACAACCCATTTGCCGGCACCCCCTTTGGTGGTCTGTTCGGCAATCGTAATCGCAACGGCGGAAACAACGGCGGCGGCCGGACGAGAGAAGCGCAATCACTGGGCTCAGGATTCATTATTTCCGCAGACGGCTATGTTGTAACCAACAATCACGTTGTTGCACCGGGCAACAGAAATGCCACGATTGAATCGATTACGGTCATCATGCCCGACCGTACCGAATATGATGCCAAACTTGTAGGTCGTGACCCAGCTTCAGACATCGCCGTTCTAAAGATTAGCGCGAAAAAAGATCTACCGTTCGTAAAATTTGGTAATAGCGAAGCTGCCCGTGTTGGCGACTGGATTATTGCTATTGGCAACCCATTTGGACTGGGCGGAACGGTTACCACAGGTATTGTTTCCGCCATTCATCGCCGCACCGGACAAGGGGCCTATGACAGCTTCCTGCAAACCGACGCATCGATTAACCGCGGCAATAGTGGCGGCCCGATGTTTGATTTGAACGGCAATGTCATCGGTATAAATAACGCGATCATTTCACCAACCGGCGGCAATGTCGGCATTGGTTTTGCAATCCCTGCTGATGTCGCTGTTCCCATTGTAAACACATTGAAAAAAGGCGAAGCGGTTGAACGTGGATATCTCGGCGTTCAGATCAGCCCGTTATCTGAAGATTTGGCTGACTCTCTGGGTCTCGCCAAAAATAGTGGCGAATTTATTCAGAGCGTTGTTCCTGGTGAAGCTGCCGCGAAAGCCGGCATCCAGGCAGGTGACGTCATCACCAAAGTCAATGGTCGTAATGTAACTCCTGATCAGACCTTGTCCTTCTTGGTGGCGAACCTCTCTGTAGGAACAAAGGTTCCTATTGAATTACTGCGTGATGGGAAAACTGTGAAGATCAATGCAACATTGGGTAAGCGTCCTTCTGAAGACGAGCTTGCTAACAACAGCTTCGATCCGGACGCGGAAGAAAACGCAATGGGCGAAGACGAAAATGGCGAAAGTGCACAAGCTACTGCTGAAGCCCTTGGTCTTTCCGTTGTCGACCTGACACCCGCGATTGCTCGTCAGATTGGCGCACCTGCAAGTCAAAAGGGTGTGGTTGTGTCGACTGTTGATCCAGGCAGTGATGCAGCACAGAAAGGTCTGCGTCGCGGTATCTTGATCACCAGCGTCAACCGACGGTCTATCCGCAATGCCAATGATCTCGACAATGCTATCAGCAATGCCAAACGCGCAGGCCGTGAAGCCGTATTGCTGCAGATCAAACGTGGCGCTCGTCCGGCACAATTTGTGGCGGTTCGTTTGAACGACGGTTAATCAAGTTTACATATGATATCAAAAAGGCTGGCGCTTGGCGCTGGCCTTTTTTCATTCGGGTCGATATTCAGACCTTATATGTTTTGGGGGAATCGACCGTGAGTGAAGCAACAGAAATCTTTTTGGGTTTGGGCGGAGATGAACGGCAAAGCCTTAGTCTATCGCGCGCCAATCGCCATGGCCTGATCGCGGGCGCTACCGGCACGGGTAAGACCGTAACGCTGCAAGGATTGGCAGAAAGTTTCTCAGCCAATGGAGTTCCGGTTTTCGTCGCAGATGTCAAAGGCGATTTGTCCGGCATTGCGATGGCCGGATCCTCTTCGTTCAAGCATGCCGACAAATTAGAAGAACGTGCAAAAGAATTGAGCATGGAGGATTATGAATATTCCGATAATCCCGCCATTTTTTGGGATTTATTTGGTGAGCAAGGTCACCCGATCCGGACAACCATTACTGAAATGGGGCCGCTTTTGCTCGCGCGGCTGCTTGACCTGAACGACACGCAGGAAGGCGTGTTGAACATTGTCTTCCGCTATGCTGACGACAACGGATTGCTGCTGTTGGATCTTGGCGATTTGCAATCAATGCTCGTCTTTGCCTCCGAAAATGCCAAGGAACTCTCTGGCAAATATGGCAATGTCAGCAGGCAAAGCGTTGGTGCCATTCAACGGCAACTTTTAAGCTTTGAAGATCAGGGAGCCGACAAGTTTTTTGGTGAACCGGCTCTGGAGATTGATGATTTTCTTGCGACGGATGAGAAAGGCCGCGGCTATATAAATGTGTTGGCAGCCGACAAGTTGATGCGCAGTCCGAAGCTTTATGCCACGTTCCTGCTGTGGCTGTTGGCCGAACTTTTCGAGACACTTCCAGAAGTTGGTGATCCAGACAAGCCGACATTGGTTTTCTTTTTTGATGAAGCCCATTTATTGTTCGACGATGCTCCCAAGGCGCTTGAGGAGAAGATCGAACAGGTAGTGCGTCTAATCCGTTCCAAAGGTGTGGGCGTCTATTTCGTAACCCAAAACCCCATCGATATACCGGAAGAAGTTGCCGGCCAGCTCGGCAACCGTATCCAGCACGCATTGCGCGCCTTCACCAAACGCGACCAGCGTGCCATTCGCGCGGCTGCGGAGACCTTTCGAGTCAATGAAGATCTGGATATCGAGGAAGCTATCACTGAATTGCGCGTAGGTGAGGCCCTGGTGTCTACCCTCGATGAAGACGGTGCGCCAACTGTTACACAGCGCACCTTGATCAAGCCGCCGCGATCACGCCTGGGGCCTGTTTCCAAAAAAGAACGGGCGATTATTCAATCGATCAGCCCTTTTGAGAATAAATATGAGGAACTGGTCGACCGGGAAAGCGCAGAAGAAGTGCTCGCACAAAAATCTGCCGATGCAGTGGAAACGGCAAAAGAAGTAGAAGAAAAAGGCGAAGAGGAGGTGCGCAAGCAGCCACGCAAGACCAAGAGCATTTGGGAAAAAGCCTTTAGCCGCGGTGCAAAAGTTGCGGCGGGTTCCGCAGCTGCTATTGCAGCCTCGGCCATGCTCGGGAAAAAATCTCGCGCCAATCCCGCGCGATCGGGCATCACATCGGCAGCAGGATCCATCGCCACCGATTTGGCAGGGCCCGTTGCGGGTCGATTTGTGAGAAACCTGATTGGCGGTTTAATGCGCTAAAACCGGGATTTAGTCGCTGTTTCCGAAAAACTGGCTAACAATGTCTTTTGCAATGCGCATCGGACGTAACGTATCGGCGTCAATACAGCACCAACTGGATTGAACCTCCGCTAATACTTCTTCACCACGACGTATCACCGTAGTGTAAAAAGCACGTGCACCCTGCACTTTTTCAAGCAGCACATCGGCAATCACTTCATCCTCGAGAAACGCCGGCTTCCGGTAGGTTATTTCATGTTTCAGTGCCACCCAAAGATGGGTTGCCAACGCTTCGCTAGGCGCAAAATTCTGCCAATGAGACACGACGGCATCCTGCACCCAGGTCAGATAGTTGGCATTGTTGACATGTCCCATAAAGTCGATGTCATCGGCCTTGATAGCAATGCTGTGCTGAAAAATGCGATCCATATATTTACATTACTGTCAGTTTATGAACACGCAATGACAAAAGGTGGGCAGCCCTGACAATGCTGTGCAAAAAATCCGGCAGCAAATGACTATCGCTTGGAACAAAATTGGCTTTGCCGCAGGCATGTCATGGCAAATGGCACGCGACACGGGTCCCTGGGTCAAAGATGGAACGATTGCGACCCGCTATGTCGGGCTGCCGGGATTATTGTCGGCGCAGTGCGTCAAAAAAGACGGTGCCAGCTATTTGTCGGTGACAGCCAACGCTAAACCAGATGATCCGCGCACGGATGATGTACCGGACGATGTGGTTGTCGGCGGTGCGATATTGACCGATTGGGGACTACATTTGATCGATGGGACTATTGCCTATGATGACCTTGTCGCGCTGGTTCCGCAGCAATAAACCGCATGGAAAGCCGACAAAAACAAAAACTAAGCTAGGGCTAGTTTAAAGTTTTCAAAGGCTAGTCGCGGGCCAGGTACAAAATCACTAAATGCCCTGGCACCGCTTATAGTGGAAATCAGTTGATCAATTGATTCTTTCGCGGCCCCATCCAGATTCCGGTAATAATCCAACGGCCTTTGGAACATCCAGAGACTGAATGGCGGCGCAATTCTCTGTCCCGAAACCCCTTCAATTTCAAAAGGCGCCATGCCAACGGCGCGGGGGATGTCTTCGCCGGTATCGGCATCAGCCCAAGCTTGCGTCATATTGGCGGTTGTCTGAAGGAAAGGCATCTGCTCGCTCATCATCCGCTCAAGCACGGGAAGCAGCGTTTCGGGAATTTCATCATCGGGTAAAAACTCACCCGATAACGGTTGCTCGACATTCACGACGCGTTCTACCCATTGTGCCACCTTGGGCGCTAACCGCTTCATGATTTCACCCGATGCAGGATCACGATAGAGATGGGCATATAGAGGGCCAATCAACCCATAGTCGCCAATCGACGGGCGCGATCCGAGCAAATAATTATACTCGGAGAAATGTGTGTTTAAGTCAGCAAGTAGCGCCTCATAGCTGGCTTCAATCGCCGGAATGGTATCATCGTTGATCCCGAGTATCGGGCAGAAACCTTTGAAGTTCTGTCCTCGTTCACGGCCAATAATCAGCTGCTCTTCCTTACTGGCATCCGGTGCCGCAACGGCGCCAAATTCCCCATAAACCCATTCCTCATTATAGTTCCAACGATAGTGCATGGCGGGAATAACCAACCATTCGTCCCCATAGACTTCCATCAACAAGGCAACCAAGCGTTGTTTCGGTGTGTCGGGATAGATGGAAGGACCACCGAGCTCGTTTTCGAAATGATCGATGATCAGTGTTGTGTCCTGCAAAGTCTCGTCATCGTCGGTGACCATGACCGGAATAACCGGTCGGCCCACTCGGGGAATGATGATGTCTTGATAGACTTTAGTCGAGCTTAGAATCTCTTCATAGTCAACACCCTTCCAATCGAGATAGGCGCGCGCTTTTCCGGAATAGAGTGACAGCGGTCCACCGTAAAATTTGTGGGTCATCAACCTCTTCCTCTGTAGTTGGCTACGCCTTGCTCCGGGATCCATAATCCTTTGGGTGGTTCTCCCGATTGCCAAAAAACGTCAATCGGAATTCCGCCACGTGGATACCAATAGCCGCCAATACGCAGCCATTGCGGGTTCATCTCATCAAATAACCGCTTGCCAATACCAACGGTACAGTCTTCGTGAAAAGCAGCATGATTACGAAAGCTTCCCAAGAACAGCTTCAGTGATTTGGACTCCACAATCGTATCAACTGGCGCATAATCGATGACAAGATGCGCAAAATCCGGCTGGCCGGTCACTGGACAGAGTGAAGTAAACTCTGGAGCGGAAAAACGAGTCAGATAAAGCTCGCCCACCCGAGGATTTGGCACATAGTCCAGGACAGCCTCATCCGGTGAATCGGGCAGATCACTTTGCTGGCCCAGATGCTGCGGATTCAGGTTTGATGTTTTTTCGTTCGTCATGCGTGTCGTCTAATGTAAGGCGCAGTTCATGTCACCAATTTGCTTCGTTCATGGGCAGTTCAGTGGCTTTTTCGACAGAGTCTTAGGTTTGATAATCGTATGGAAAATATGAAAGCTTATTGGATGTTAGGCAGGAGAAAGGTCGCAGCGCTACTATGCCTGTTCACGCTTGGTTTTTCCGCACCCATTCTAGCACAGGCTGAACCCGCAGAACCTGTTCCCGAACCATCGTCACCCGTTGAAAGCTTTTCTCTTCCGCCGGGCAATAGCACAACCGCTCCCGAGCCTGCGCCTGCCGGACCGGTTGACGATGCAGCTCAGCCATCGGCCAACACGCCCATACCAGTTCAACCCGCCGCTGAGGAATCAGATGCTCTGGTAGATCCAGTGGTTGCCACTCCCACAATCACGGAAACCGAGGCGCAAGACACCCGGCCCCAATCCCGGACGGTTCGAAATCCGGACCCCGCCCCCTTACCGAGACAAGTCGTTTCTCCACCAAGGCAGAGGCCGGAAGTTGTCACACCGCAAGCTGATCCAATTGTTGAATCATCAGAGCAGATTGAACCGGTGCCGGAGATAACGGCGGTACCGGCCCAACCACTAGAGCAAGCCAATCGCGCGCCACTCGATCAACCGACATCTGATATTGATCCATCAGCAGATCCATCGACATTGTATATTGTTATTCCCATTGCCCTCCTTTTGCTGGCAGGCATTGGGATTTATGTTTGGCGCAGAAATGGCAAAGCCGGACCTTTCGATAACAGAGATACGGCTACGATCTCGCTTTCTGAGCCAGAATTGGGCGACAAATCTGAAAAACTTATCGATGAACCTTCATCGTCGCCGGCCCCAGAACCGGCTGAACCAACGATCAACGCCCAACCCAATGTGGAATCGCCTTCCGATAGATTCGTGACAACCAAGATCCGAAGACCTGAGCCCGATCCAAAACCAACACCAACAGCAGCGAATGTCAAAACACCGCTTTCGGATCAGTTGAGCATCGAGTTTCAAGCGGAAAGCGCTTCGTCAACCCTGCTCAATGCTGTTGTCGGATACCGCATCATCATCAAAAATCGTTCAGAACAACCGCTAAAGGATCTCCACATCAGTGGTACTATGATCCAAGCCGACAAGAATCTTGTAGAAACGGCTGGATCTTCGCAAGGGCAGTTGCTGCACGAAGTCGACGAGCTTGAATCGGGACAAAATGAACAAGTATTGGGGGATATCCGACTTTCGTTAAAAGCCTTCAATCCGATTGAGTTTCAGTCACAGAAACTATTTGTACCGCTGGTTTTGCTGCGATTTGACTATACCGATAGCGATGGGAACGCCCGGATGCAGGCAGTAAATTACCTGATTGGTACCGAACACGTGCCGCCTCGCGAAAAAATGGCACCCTTCCGACTTGATCTCGGGCCGCGCAACTATGCTGACGTAGCCTACCGCCCATTTCAGTCCTAGGGACGCACACAAGGACTTGCCGGACAATGTGTACATCTGGCAAAAACATTCAGTAACTGCTGAAAAAGAGAAGAAAATATCGATAAGAATGGCGAAATAGGGCAGCTGCAATTCTGCAAACTCGCTGTTTTCCGATGATTTGCATAAATACCACAATAGCGGTGGATTCAGACCGCGATGCACTATAGCCTCGACGCTTGAAATTCGAGTCGCTACATACGGCGATCTGTTAAATTTGAATCGGCTTAGGAGCGTGAAATGGAATTGTTGGTAACCACCGACTGGCTTGCAAATGAATTGGGCGCTTCGGACCTGCGTATTGTCGACGCGACAAAGTTCTTGCCCGACGCTGGTCGTAATCCGCAGGCCGAATATGAAGCCGGGCATATCCCGGGAGCGGTGTTCATGGATTTGGCCGATCTGACCGATAGCAATAGCGATATCGAAAACATGCTGCCGCCGGCCGAAAAATTCGCCAGCCGAATGCAATCTCTCGGACTGGGAGATGGCAGCCGGATCGTAATCTATGATGACAGCCCCCTGAAGAGCGCCGCACGCGCGTGGTGGATGCTCACTATTTTTGGCGCCCATGAAGTCGCGATACTCGATGGCGGCATTGCCAAGTGGAAAGCAGAAGGCCGCGCACTTGAAACCGGGAAGGAAGCATTGCGTCACCGTCACTTTACCGTTTGGAAAGATGACAAGGATGTGCGGACCAAAGCAGATATGCTTGCCAATCTGCACAGCAAGGACGAACAGGTAGTCGATGCCCGCCCTGCTGACCGCTTTAGCGGCGAAACGCCCGACCCACGTGGTGATTTGGCATCTGGCCATATCCCGGGCTCCGTGAATATCCCGCATGGACAATTTTTTAATGACGACGGTACCTGGAAAAGCACCGATGAGGTTAAAGCGATTTTTGATGGCGCAGGCGTTGATCTCGATAAGCCAGTCGTCACTACCTGCGGTTCTGGCATGACCGCTGCTGTTGTTTCTTTCGCAGCTGCGTTGTCCGGCGGTGAAAAGCTTGCGCTTTATGATGGCAGCTGGACTGAATGGGGTGCCGACGCGGATACGCCCAAAGCCACAGCGTAACTTCTGGCGCTGTTGGAGCATTTATGGCCGATAGCGACGATCCAAAAAAAGCACCGGCAACGCAAGTCGTCTCGGGCGGTCGTCGAAAGCAATGGACAGAAGCGGTGGTCAACCCGCCGATCTGGCGAGCCAGTACACATCTCTATGACACTGTAGAAGACCTGAAAACCGGTCTGAAGACCAATGAAGATGGCCGGTTTTTCTACGGTCGTCGCGGCTCTCCCACACAGTGGTCGCTAGCAGAAGCCCTCAGTGAAATGGAACCGGGTGCGGCCGGTACAATGCTATATCCATCGGGCGTCGCTGCAATTTCCTGTGCACTTCTTTCGGTTCTCAATCCGGGCGATGAAGTCCTGCTGACGGATAGCAGCTATGATCCCAGCCGCAGCTTTGCCGATGCGTTTCTTAAAAAAATGGGCGTAACAGCGCGCTATTACGATCCAATGATCGGCAGCGAAATAGAGCATCTGTTCACCGACAAAACAAAAGCCATATTGATGGAAAGCCCCGGTAGTCTAACCTTTGAAGTGCAAGACATTCCGGCCATCTGCGCCGCCGCCAAAAAGGCAAATATTGTGACTTTGCTCGACAACACCTGGGCAACATCACGATTTTTTCCTGCACTTGAAAAAGGCGTCGATATTTCGATCATTGCAGCCACCAAATATATTGTTGGGCATAGTGACGTTATGATGGGTGCCACGACCACACATCAGAGATATTGGACAAAATTGCGCAGAACAGCGCAGCAATTGGGACAAGTAGTGTCGCCCGATGACGCATATTTGACCGCTAGAGGACTGCGCACACTGGAAGTGCGGTTGAAGCAGCACGAAGCATCCGCTCTTAAAATTGCCCATTGGTTGAAAGAACGTCCGGAAGTCGGCGCGGTGCGGCATCCCGCTTTGCCCGAATGCCCAGGTCACGAAATTTGGAAACGAGATTTTCTGGGTTCATCGGGTCTTTTTTCATTTGAGTTGCGCAAAAGTGACGATGAAACACGGGCAACCTTTATTGATACTCTAGATATGTTCGGCATCGGCTATAGCTGGGGTGGTTATGAAAGTCTGGCGCTGCCTGTCGATCCCGAAAAATATCGCACAGCCACCAATTGGACTATGACCGGAAAACTGGTTCGCCTCAATATTGGGCTCGAAGCTCCCGATGATCTGATTGCAGACCTTGCCAATGGCTTCGAAGCCTACAATAAGGCTCAGTCATGTTAGCAAGTTTCAATGATCAACTACAAAAGCTGGGCCTCGAGACCCAAGGGAATGCACCTTTTATTGAAGGCGGTGTGGCGGTTGGTCTGGTGACCCTTGCCCTGACTGCAGGATGGTATCTCAGCAAGTATATCGGGCCAAAACTGCGGCACATGTGGGAAGCTCGTGCTGGATACGAAAGTGAAATTGCCGGTCGGCGCATTCGCGATATGACCCGACGATTTGTTACCTTTACCATGTGCGGCCTATTTTTGGCTGCCTATCCATGGACAGATATTGCTGAAGTCGTTCTGTCGTTGACGATCGCCATCACCATGGGATTGTTCACCAATGATCTGATCCGCGGCGTGCGTATGCCTGATTGGCTCGGCACTGTAATGGGTTTTGGCGTGTTTGCTCTCGGGGCCATCGGTTTTGTAGGCGATATCGATACCATTCGAGCGGCTATGGACCAAGTTGGTGTCGATGTCGGCTCCCGGCGAATTTCGCTGCTTTTGGTCGTCACTATTGCGATGACTGCAGTGATCCTGCTCGCCGTTGCGCGGGTGCTAATGAAAATGGCCAATCATGTCATTGGTAACAGCCAGCTTGATGGTGCACAAAAGGTTCTGGGACAGAAATTGGCTACCGTTGCCATTTTGGCTGGCGCCTTTGTACTGGGCCTTGATGTCCTAGGAATAGATCTCACAGCCCTCGCCTTCTTCTCTGGCGCCTTTGGCTTGGCCATTGGTTTTGGTATGCAGAAAACCGTCGGCAATTTGATTGCCGGGATTATCCTGCTGATGGATCGCTCAATCAAACCCGGTGATGTTATTGCGGTGGGTGACAGCTTTGGCTGGGTGAACAAGATAGGCGTTCGCGCGGTCTCTGTCCTGACTCGCGAGGGCAAGGAACATTTGATTCCGAATGAAGACCTGATGACACGGGAAGTGGAAAACTGGTCCTATTCCAATCCCAATGTCAGGATCAGCATTCCCGTCGGTGTTTCCTATAATACCGATATGGATCATGCGATCGAGTTGATGAAACAGGCCTGTGAAGATATTCCACGCGTTCTTAGCCATCCTAAGCCGGTTTGCTGGATGTTGGGGTTCGGGGATAATAGTGTGGATTTCGAAATTCGCTGCTGGATCAAAGATCCGCAATCCGGGGTTGGAAATTTCAGAGCCGCCATTCTAAAACGCGTTTGGGACCTGTTCAAGGAACATGATATCGAAATACCATTTCCCCAGCGTGATGTTCATATTAAGACATTGCCGAAAGAGACAAAAATAGTTCTGGAGTGAGAGTCAGCTGCGCATCAAAGCGACTATGTGACCACTCATTTGATTGATTTCACGCAATAGACAAGAAGCTGCAGCCCCTAGATTGTTCCTGCCTTCCGACTTGAACTGCAAGAGTGCACGTGTTCCGGAGCGCGCGGTAACCGCCATATCGTCGCAGATAGAGTCAATTTGCCTCTGCAGCATCGGTGACCCACCAAGGTAAAAATGCTGCATTTGTTCTTTGTGCGGCAAGTTGAGCGATGATTGTGGACCTGTATCGGCCATATCGCTGATGATCGACACTACCGATTCAACCGCTTCAAGGCGATCATAGTTCGCCCCGAACCTACTCTCCGGGCTTGCGTTGCCCGATATGACTTCCATTTTCGACATGCTTAATTGCTAAGCGCCAGGGGTTAACAATGTCTAAAAAAGGGATGTTGATGAATAGTTATGTTGCGAAAAAGCAACGAAACACGAAATAACAGAACGAAATTGGCTTTTTTGAGTTGTGCAGCGCAACAGAATAGGGCAGCAATGATGACGCATGTTTTGAGATTGTCACTTGTGATCAGATTCGCAGGATAAAAGACAACCAAAACAAATTCCAGGAGGGGCGATACGCATCTTACCAGAAAGGAATTTTCATGCGCACGTCCTATAAAATCAAATCTAGCCTTCTTGGCTTATCCGCAGCAATCATGGTTTGCACGGCCGCACCAGCACTCGCCGAAGACGGTGATGACGGCGGTATCTCCGTTTCCGCCAATGTAGCCTTAACCTCAGACTATCGTTTCCGTGGCCTGTCCTTCTCTGCCGGTGATATTGCCGTTCAGGGCGGAATCGATGTCTCACACGATAGCGGTTTTTACATTGGCACCTGGGCATCTTCAATCGAGGATAGCGCAACATTCGGCCATACCGAGCTTGACCTTTACGGCGGTTGGTCCGGCGAAGTGGTTTCCGGTTTATCAGTCGATGTTGGCTTGCTCTATTATGTCTATCCCAACGGACAGGGCGGTGCTGCAGGACCCAGTGACTATATCGAGCCCTATGCCTCTGTAACGGGCGCTATTGGTCCGGTTGAAGTCACTTCAGGTATCGCTTGGGCACCATCTCAGAATAGCCTTGGCAACAATGACAATGTCTACATTTACACCGGTGTTTCTGGCGGAATTCCAAACACGCCAATTTCGTTAAACGCAACGATTGGTATCAATGACGGCTCACTGGGCAATCCAGCTGGCATTAATGGTGTCAACGACTATGTCGATTGGAAGATCGGTGCAGATTGGGCAATCACCGATAATCTGACGGCTAGTGTCGCCTATACCGATACAGATGCCCCATCGATCAACAATTTCACCGATTCTGCGGTGGTTTTCACTTTGGCTGCTTCGTTCTAAATTCACAATTTGTAGCAACCCTTCACAGGCCGCCCTGGAAACAGGGCGGCCTTTTAGCTGACTGCGATCAGCTTCTTCGTGATCTCGGATTGCGGATTTTTTAATATGTCGCCCATATTACCCTCGTCGACGATGTGGCCTTTATCCAGAACGACAATGCGATGACAGAGACGTCTGGCAGATGCAATATCGTGCGTAATGAAGATAATGCTCAGTCTTTTATCGCACTGTAGCTGAGCCAGCAGTTTCAGGATTTCGGCACCGACCAAAGGGTCCAGCGCAGAAGTCGCCTCGTCCAGCACCAGTAAGTCCGGTTCAGCGACTATAGCCCGAGCGATGGCAACCCTCTGCGCTTGCCCTCCGGAGAGGCTTGCGGGATTGCGGTTCAGATATCCCTCATCCAGTCCGACTTCATTCAGCGCATTCCGAACCCTGATCTGTCGATCGGTTTGCAACATCTCCGGCTGAAAGTTTTTAAGCGGTTCAGCAACAATGTTTGAGACTTTCCATTGGGGGTCAAGGCTCGCAATAGGGTCCTGGAATACCGGTTGAATCGATGCGCGCATCGCCAAGTTCCGGGATCGCCTTTTGGGAAGCTTCTCCCTTTCCCATTCGATAGATCCTGACGTTAACGGACCAATACCGGCTATTGCACGGCCGAGTGTTGATTTTCCGGAGCCAGACCCACCGACAATAGCGAGCGCTTCTCCCTGATGGACAGAGATGTTGGCGTCTTGAATGGCGGATATTTTTCCTCTCCTCCAACCCGGTTTTGGAAATTCAACACAGACCTCTTTTGTCTCCAACATGGTCTTTCCAGTTTTTGGTAAAACAGGCGCAGATTCCGAAAGACGTGGTGTGGCCGCTATCAGACGCCTGGTATAATCTTGCTTTGGATTGGCAATCACCTTAGCGACCGGACCGCTTTCAACCATAGCGCCTTGATCCATAACGACCAGCTGGTCAGCATGCCCCTCAACCGAAGCGATATCATGACTGACTAACAGCATGCCAAGACCATGTTCAGCGCGCAAATCATCGAGCAGGCACATAATCTCATGGCGCAGGGACGCATCCAAAGCACTGGTCGGCTCGTCGGCAATCAGCAACTTGGGGCGATGTGCAATAGCGGCGGCTATGAGCACCCGCTGGCGCTCACCACCCGAAAGACGGTGAGGAAACTGATCCAGTTTTTCATCTGCACGCGAAAGGCCTACCCGTTCGAGCTTTTGGATGATGTCGGCGCGGTCAAGGACGATATCACCTTGTGCCGCCGCTTCTTTCAACTGCGCTCCAACGGTCAAATGCGGTGTCAGCGCCGTCAGCGGCTGCTGGAATATGAATCCGGTCAGCTGGCTTCGTGCCTTGCGCATTTCTTCTGCCGAGGTTGTGGAGAGATCGATTCCATCCAACAACATTTCTCCGCTAGCCTGGCCGGAATTCAGCCCAAATGGCGTAAGGCATGTCAGGCTTTTACCAGATCCCGAAGCACCGATTATGGCCGTACATTGTCCGGCTTCAACTTCCAGACTGACGCCTTCCACCAATTGTTGGTCGGCGATTTCGATCGCGAGATTGCGAAGAGAGTATAGGCTCACGAATATTTGTCCCGAAGTCGCTCGCCTTCAATGGTAAGGCAGACAAGGATCAGCACCAACGCTCCGCCAGGTAGAAGCAACCCAAGTGGCGTAACATCCATGTCATCTGCCCCTTCCTTCACCAATATACCGAGCGATGTCAGCGGCTCCTGCACCCCAAGCCCTAGGAAAGAGAGAAAGCTCTCAACCATCACTACCTGCGGGACAGTGAGCATCAGATAGGCAAGGGCTACGCCTGCTATATTCGGCAAAATGTGCTTGATGACGATAGTCAGAGGCTTTGTACCGGCCGCTTCCGCTGCAAGAATAAAGGGTCGCTGTTTCAAAGCCATAACCTGCCCCCGCACAACCCGCGCCATGGTCAGCCATTCGACCAGCCCAATCCCGACAAAAACCAACAATATCGATCGTCCAAATATGACCATCAGCAGGATGACAATGAACATAAACGGCAGTGCGTATAGTGCATCAACAAAGCGCATCATCGCTTCATCGATCTTACCGCCCACCCAACCGGCGGTTGCGCCCCAAGCTATGCCGACCACGAGAGAAACGAGCGCCGCGGCGATTGCGACCATTATCGTGATCCGCGTTCCAGCCGCTAACCGTGCCAATCGATCTCTTCCAATCTCGTCAGTGCCGAGCAGATGGCTACCTGTGAATGCGGGTGCACGTACTGCATCCCAGTCAATCTGGTCATAGGTCCAGGGAATGACAAAAGGCAGCAGCAAAGCAGCTGCGACTAGCATGATCACTATCCAAAGTGGCCAGTGGTTCGGATGCAATAGGCTTCTCATTCTTCCCGCATCCTGGGATCAAGCCAGCCATAGATCAGATCGGCGAACAGATTGAACAGAATGATCAGCCCCGCATAAAGCGTCACGACTCCCAGTACGAGAGGATAGTCCCTGTTCAATGCGCCTTGCACAAAATAGCGCCCCAATCCCGGCAATCCGAACACCGTTTCTACCACAACAGCGCCGGTTAGCAGCCCCGCTGCTGCTGGTCCTAAATAACTGGCAACAGGGACCAGGGCCGGCCGCAACCCATGTTTGAACAGGATTTTCTTTTCGGACAATCCGCGCGCCCTGGCCGTTCGAATATGATCCTGCTTCAGAACCGTCGCTAACCCGGCCCGGGTTAGTTTCGCAATCGCACCAGACACAGGAAGCGCCAGAGCGACAACCGGCATCACCAGCCACGCAATTCCGTCTCCCCTTCCAGATACCGGCAAAAGGCCCAGCCACAGTCCGAAAAACAGCGCCAGTGCAGGGCCGGTGACAAAGGTCGGGAGGGCCGTCGCGATAGTGGCCAGCATCATGATCGATTTGTCCGCTGCTTTTCCCGCGCTGACCGCCGCAAAAAGTCCTGCCGTAATCCCGATCAAGAGCGCAAGTGCAATGGCCAAACCGCCCAATGTCAAGGAAATGGGCAGACCCTGCGCCACCAATTCGGTGACGGTAAAATCCCGATAGACCAGGGATGGTCCAAAATCGCCCCGCAATAGTCGCGAGACATATATCCAGGCTTGCTCCCATAAAGGTCGATCCAGCCCATAGGATGCCCGCAACGCTTCCTGCACGTCTGGAGGCAAGGGTCGTTCGCCATCAAAGGGACCGCCCGGAGCAGCACGCATCAGAAAAAAAGAAGCGAGAATGATCCCAAACAGGGTCGGGATAGCGGTCAACAGGCGCCGGATTATCAACGCCAGCATCTTGGACTATAGCTCCATTTGACGGAAGCTGTCGCGGACATCCTGAATGAATATGTCCGGCACTTCCAGTGCAGCAAAATGTCCACCGCGTTCTGCCTCATTCCAAAACACAATATTCTTAAAGCGTTGTTCGGCCCAGCGCCGCGAGGGGGCAACAATCTCATTGGGAAACAGACTACATCCCGTTGGAACTGAAACGCTATCGACATTGGGACTGGCAAAACTCTCCCGATATAATCGCGCAGAACTGGCTCCCGCATTGTTGAGCCAATAGAGCATTACATTGTCGAGCAAGCGATCCCGATCAAAGCTGTCATCCGGTGTTGTCGCACCATCGGACCACCCCTGAAATTTTTCCATGATCCATGCCATCTGACCAATCGGACTATCGGCCAATCCGTAACCCAGCGTCTGTGGTTTGGTACGCTGGATTTCACCATAACCTGCGCCTTGTGACTGATATTCGGCAAAATGCATCAAAGCTTTTTGCTCTTCCGGCGTCGGGTTTTGCATGATTTCAGTCGATGGTGGCCCGACGATTACGAAATTCAGATGAATGCCGGCGCAGTGACCCAGATTTTGAGCGCCAATGACCGAGGTTGTCAT
>Ga0316204_10002003_pt1 | contig 49641 bp, 60 predicted proteins | sample 6monrhotite_MG_2_FD_205661 | JGI IMG/M metagenome (GOLD analysis project Ga0316204, IMG submission 205661) | Microbial mat bacterial communities from mineral coupon in-situ incubated in ocean water Damariscotta River, Maine, United States -... | ecosystem: Environmental > Aquatic > Marine >... | reverse complement strand
GTCTTATTGCTGCTTAGTTCTTTTGTCAAGAGGTCTCTCCTCATAAGCTATTTTAGAGCATGGTGCTTTAATTAAGCGCAGTTTCAAACTGCAGAAGAAAGTATGGGAAATAACTCGGTTCTGTCAATGACTATTGCGTAAGTGGGGATGATTAATATAGAAAATTTGGTATAAATAATTTTGTATATATATGCGCGGTGCTATAATTTTGTTTAAGCAACGCGCAGTTGCTACCATCACTTGGTTGGTAGGTGAGGAGGTATATGCATGTTTAGTTAGTTCTAATTTATCCGTTTATACGTTTCATAAGGACATTAGACGCATGAAAACTCACAACTTTTCGAGCTGTGATAGGTATTTCAACTTTTGTTTTTGGGTTGCGCCCAATTCGCTCATTTTTCTGGCGAATTTCAAATGTGCCAAATGATGAAAGTTTAACGCTCTCGCCTTCTTCTAATGCATTGATTATTTCATCAATTACAGCATCTACTAGCTCAGATGACTCTGTATGAGACAGTCCTAACTCTTGATATATGGTATCTGCCAGATGTGCGCGGGTAAGTGTTTCGCCCATAACCGAGACTCTCCTTCGTAACATTATAGCTTCTCTATCTTAGAGGGTAACTTTTCTAATGCGTACAGTCAAATGAAATCGGAATTTTGGGATAAAAAAATGTTCTGCAAGTTATTGAATATAACGTGTATTTTTATGCATTAGGGAGATGACTAGTGTGTTTTTGCAAAAACTACCATCGGATAAGTGCGCTTCCCCAAGTAAGGCCGCCGCCGATTGCTTGCAATGCTAAGAGGTCGCCGCGTTGAATTTTTTTATCAGCAACCGCGTCTGCTATGGCTAGGGGTATAGAAGCCGCAGATGTGTTTGCATGATGATTAACGGTAGAAATTAATTTGCTTTTGGGGGCGCGTAATTTTTTGATTACGCCATCTAGAATGCGTTGGTTTGCTTGATGTGGTATTACCCAGTCAATGTCTTCTACTGTGAGGTGGTTGGCTTCTAAGGCTGATTTTGTGCATGATGTAAGTTTTTGTATGGCGTGTTTAAAAACTTCCTGACCTTCCATGCGAATGCATCCCGTCTTATGATTTATGGACCCCGGTCCGCCATCAACAAATAGTATATCGCGCGCGCTTCCGTCTGAATAGAGGTGGGTGGATAGGATGCCTCGGTTATTTGTGCTGTCTTCTACTTCTTGTCCTTCAAGTATTACTGCGCCTGCTCCGTCGCCAAATAAAACGCAAGTGCGGCGGTCGTTCCAGTCTAATATGCGTGACAGGGTTTCGGCCCCAATGACAAGAACGCGTTTGGCTTGGCCTGTGCGTATAAAGCTATCAGCCGTAGCTAGTGCATATATAAAGCCGGAGCATACTGCTTGGATATCAAATGCTGCGCTTGATTTAATATTAAGAAGGTGCTGCACCCTAGTGGCAGATGAGGGGAAGGTGTTGTCTGGTGTGGTTGTGGCAAGGATTATAAGGTCAATGCTTGAGGCATCTATCCCTGCTTGAGTTAATGCGTTTTGTGCGGCTTTGGAGGCAAGGTCCGATGTGTGCTCGCCATCAGCTGCAATATGACGTTGGAAAATTCCGGTGCGGGACTTAATCCATTCATCGCTGGTGTCCATTTTTTTTGCTAAATCATCGTTAGTAACGATATTTTTAGGGAGGTAGCTTCCGCAGCCAATGGCAATAGAGCGGATGGACGAGGAGGATGGGGTCATGATGGTTTATCCTCTGTAGGGCATTCTTCTGGCGTTGTTTTTGTAGAGGGAGTTTTTATCGATGGTTTTGTTGTTTCTTCAGCCATAATGTGCCCAGATTGTATCATCTCATTAACAATTTGTGTGTTAATATCCGCACTGGCTAAGCGAATGGCAACAGCAATGGCATTAGCAAACCCAACAGCATCCGTTCCACCGTGGCTTTTGACAACAATGCCGTTTAAGCCTAGAAACATAGCTCCGTTATGTAGGCGTGGGTCTAATTTTCCAACTACTGAGCGCAAAGCTGGTCGAGCAAGAAAGGCCCCAAGGCGGGCAATAAGTGATTGCTGTAGGGCTTCTTTTATGAAGGAAAAAGCCATTTTTGCAGTTCCTTCTGCGGTTTTAAGGGCAATATTCCCAGAAAATCCATCCGTTACAACAACATCTACAGCGCCATGTCCAATGTCATCTCCTTCAATGTGGCCGTAATAATTTAGCTGCATTTCGCATTCGCGTAGCATGGTGGCTGCTTCACGAATTATGTCATTGCCTTTGCCTTCTTCACTGCCGATGTTGAGTAAGCCAATGGATGGAGAGTCGAGGCCCAGCATGATGCGTGCAAATGCATCTCCCATAACAGCAAATTCAAACAAATTATTGGCATCGCAATAAACATTTGCTCCTAAATCGAGCATGACGCAATTGCCTTTGAGGGTTGGCAGCAGGCTTACAATGGCTGGACGATCAATGCCTGGGAGAGTGCGGAGCATTAATTTTGATAGCCCCATCAGAACTCCGGTATTTCCTGCAGAGACAGCGCAATCAACTTCATTTTGTCGAACGGTTTTAATAGCTCTTCCCATGCTGGAGTTGCGCCCAGTGCGTAGTGCCGTTGAAGGTTTGGCATCACCGGAAACTGTAATATCTGTATGTTCTATTGTTGAGGCTTGTTTTAGTGCGGGTAGCTTTTCAAGCCATGGGGTGATGGCTTCTTCATCGCCATGTAGTACAAAACGGATGTTAGGGGTTTTTTTAAGGGCAAGTGCAGCTCCTTCCATAATGCAAGCAGGAGCATGGTCGCCGCCCATTGCATCTAATGCAATGGTTATTGAGGTATCGGATTGGTTTTCTGAATTTTCAGTCATGACCCGATACTACCCCCTTTTTGTGTCAGGTACAGCAGAAGATTTTCCCGCAAATAATGAATGCGAAGATAGAGCAATAGTGCTGTTTTTTGAACACGCTTTATTTTCCTAACATCCTATCATTTGATAGGTTGCTGGCAGTTCTATAAAGCTATAGTGTTTCTTCTAATGTCTCATTATCATCAACATCAGGTGTTACAATAACCTGGCGGCCTTTGTAATATCCGTCTGTTGAAATGTGGTGAGGAAGTGTGATCTCACCAGTAGTTTTATTTTCAACTACAGTCACGCCTTCTAGTGCGTGATGAGAACGGCGCATGTTGCGACGAGATTGTGTGGTTTTCTTCTTAGGTACTGCCATAGTATTTACCTTTATTTTTTCAAAGTTTTATGCCAAGATTCGGACGCGGTGCCCAGATAGGGTAATCGTATGGAATCACTGGAATACTTAAATCCATTTTTAGGATTTATATTGTTTTTCTGCATTTTCTGTATGCAGGGGGTTGCTTATAAAACATAACACCCATAAAATCCAGTAAATTTTGTGGATATTTTGCTGTTAGCTATGGGTGAGCATAATTTTAAAAGGGGAAATATAATGTTGTGTGGTTATTTTGGTAAGAAAATAGTGCTGGCAGTGGCAGTGGCTGCGCTGGTTTCTGGATGTGTAAAAATGGAAGAGCGACGTGGTTATGTTGCTGAAGCAAAAAACTTTTCTAAAATAGAGGCTGGTAAAACAACACGAGAAGAAGTGCGTAAATTGCTAGGTTCTCCTTCATCAAAATCTACATTTGGTCAAGAGACTTGGTATTATATTGGTATGAATATGGAGCGGACAGCATTTTTTGTGCCGGATGTGGCAGAACAAAAGGTTGTTCAAGTTGAGTTCGCTGATAGTGGCGTGGTGTCTAATGTGCATTTTCCAAAAACTGATCGCCGTCGCGCTATTGAGTTTTCAAATGACTCAACACCAACGGAAGGTAATTCAGTAACTGTTATGGAGCAGTTGTTGGGTAATCTTGGTCGCTTTAATAATCAGGGAGGAAAACCATAGTTATAACAGTGTATTATTTAACCTATTTAATGTTTTAAGTAGATTAAATGCTGTGTAATTTGACCCTATTTTGCATTATTATTAGTGTTTAGTTATATTAGTATGATTCTATTAACGCTTTATTAAGTGTTAATTGAGTAAACTATAGTTAATTAGAACTAATCTTAAAAAGCGAATTGATATGTCTGAAGAGAAACCCTTTGATGTTAAACAGTATGTTGGTAATTTAAATGCCATTGACCAAGCTGCCCAAAGGGTTAGGCATGATATTAACAGTAAGGGTGGTGTGCTACCTTTAGCAGAAGACCTGCTAAAGCAGATGCAGGATCCTGCCCAGCGTCATGAAGGTAGTATTAGCGCCTATGGTAAAGCTGCTGCCGGTGTTATTTCATCTTTGGCAGAGGAGGTAAAAGATCAAACGGCGCTATTACGTAAAACAATTAGCCTCAGCCCAGTAGATGAAGATACTAAGAAAAGGCTTAATAAGCAGGCTGATACTGCAGTGGCAGATGCAGGGTCATATGAACAATATGCTTCATTTATTCGGGCAGAAGTTGCTTTAATTGAAACTGAAAAAAGGGAACTGGATGGTCTGAAAACCTTAGAATTGCCGCAAGAAAAATCAAAGGCTATTGGCATTGAGGATCATAGTGGTGAAGGTGTGAAAGTAGATGGCTTCTTAACACCAGAAAAATTAATTAAGCATGTGCAAGCTGGCCTTGAGGCCCATAATAATAAATCAATTGAGTATGCAAAAACATTAGAAGAAAAATTGGCATCTAGTCAGGGGCGTGATGCGGCATTATCAAATCTTGCAGAAGCTATTGCACTGAAGTCATATATGGCACAAGAAAATCGCAATGAAAGCAGTCAAGGCAAGAAGGTTTTGAAAAATGGAAAAGAAAAATTATTGAAGGGTGATGCTCTTTCTGGTGCCAAAGAGGTTGGCGTTGCTAGTGAAAAATTAGGTGCAGCAGTTGAATATTCTGTGGCTGATAATGCATTAGGTAAAGCAATAGGTGATACAAAGAAGAGTTTTTCTATTAGCAATGATGATATAAAAAAGGCGATCGGTGGTGGGCAAAGGGCAGATGTGTTATTGCGTCGCGCTGTATTGTCTGGTCAAAGTCATGAGCCTCCCGCACGGTAATAACTATAGTTTTTTGATGAGATCTACGATTGTTCCAGTAAGATGTGATAGGTCCTGAGGTGCTATTGTAAAGGATGGAGTAAGATAAACTACGTCACCAAATGGCCTTAACCATACCCCGCTTTCAATGCACTTATTACGTAATGAAAACATTTCTTCCCATGTTGCATCATTAAGTTGTACAACGCCAATTGCTCCCTTAACTCGTATATTTTTAACACGTTCTATAGTGCGGCATGGACGAAGTTCATCGCGCAACTGGCTCTCGATAGAGAGTACTTGCTCTAATCGTGGCTCTTTTTCAAATAAGTCTAGCGATGCATTAGCTGCTGCGCAGGCTAATGGGTTTGCCATGAATGTAGGGCCATGCATAAAGGCAGCAGTCATCTCATCAGATAGAAAATTAGAGAAAATTTCATCAGTAGCTAATGTGGCGGCTAATGTAGTTGTGCCGCCAGTTAGTGCTTTGCCAAGGCACATTATATCAGGCGTAATTCCAGCCTCTTCGCAGGCAAACATTGTGCCGGTGCGGCCAAATCCTGTTGCAACTTCATCAGCAATAAAGAGGATGTCATATTTTTTGCAAATACGGAATATTTCAGCCACGGTATCAGATGAGTGGAACTTCATGCCACCAGCGCCTTGGACTAATGGTTCCATTACTAGACCTGCTGCGGTATGTGCGATTCCAGCTATAATTTCTTCAAATTCTGCAAAGCTATATTCATCATTGGGTATGTCCAACACATATTGTTTAGGAGTAAAGTGCTGAAAAATGCGGTGCATACTCACTTCTTTATCAGCAAGTGACATGCCGCCCATTGTGTCTCCGTGATAGCCGTTGCGGAAACAGATGAATTTATGTCTGCGGGTTTCTTTGCGGTTAATCCAGTATTGGACAGCCATTTTCATGGCGACTTCTACGGATACTGAGCCTGAGTCTGAAAAAAACACTCGGCTTAATCCGTCTGGTGCTATTTTAGTTAAACGAGTAGCAAGTTTATAGGCTGGCTCATGCGCAAGGCCAGCGAACATTACATGGGGAAAGTCGTCAATTTGACGGTGCATCTCTGCCATAATGTGAGGGTGTTTATAGCCATGGCAACTGCTCCACCATGAGGCAATCCCATCAATTAATGTTCGGCCATCTTCTAATGTAATATGTGTATTTTTCGTGTCGATTACGGGGAGCGGAAAATTGGCCGTTTGCATTTGGGTATAAGGCGCCCAAATATGTTCCCAGCCTTCAGATAACCATTCAGGTTGGGTGTAAGTGCTTGATTGGGTCATGGTAAATCCTGTGCTAAAGGCATCGATGCTTTCTAAGCGACGTGAGTTGTTTGTTCTGATGAAGGATCTGGCGTAGAATCTGACGTGAAGTGATTGGAAACGTCGTCTTCTGTGCTGTTGTCTAAGAAATCATCCAAGCATTTTTTAGGAGCGTTGGGGGTGTTCATTTCTGTTGGGCGTATACCTAACTCGCTGAACAAGGCCATGTCATGATTTTGTGTTGCATTAGATGTAGTAAGTAACTTCTCTCCATAAAATATGGAATTAGCACCAGCAAAAAAGCACATAGCTTGGAGTTCGTCACTCATCTCTTCTCTTCCTGCAGAAAGGCGCACATCAGACTTCGGCATTAATATGCGGGCGACTGCAATGGTTCTTACGAACTCTAATGGAGAAATATTGCTGTCATCAGGTAGTAGTTTGTCGAGTGGTGTTCCACCAACTTTAACAAGCATATTAACAGGAACGCTTTGAGGATGTTCGGGTAGGGTGGCTAGAGTGTGTAACATGGATACACGGTCTTTACGTTCTTCTCCCATGCCAACAATGCCGCCGCTACAGACATTGATTCCAGCAGATCGAACGCGCTCTAACGTTTCTAGTCGATCATCAAAGGTGCGGGTGGTTACTACCTTGTCATAATAGTCTCTGGATGTATCAATATTATGGTTATAATAATCTAATCCGGCATTTTTCAGGGTATCGGTTTGTTCATCACTAAGCATTCCCAATGTCATGCATGTTTCCATACCGAGCTCTTTTACGCCTTTAATCATTGCAGTTATGGTTGCCATATCTCGGTCTTTAGGGTTGCGCCATGCAGCCCCCATACAGAACCTAGAAGCTCCGTTCTTTCGTGCTTCTTTTGCTTGTTCTAATGTTTCGTTTACTTCCATTAATTTGGAGGCGGGTAATTTGGTTTCGTGATGAGCGCTTTGGGAACAATATTTACAATTTTCTGCGCAGCCACCTGTTTTGATAGATAATAGAGTGCTTATCTGTACTTCAGAAGGATTAAAATTTTCACGATGCGTTACATGAGCCTGGAACAGCAGGTCATTAAACGGTAGTGAGAATAACTCCATTACTTCATCCATGCTCCAGTCATGACGAGGTGTGCTATAATTTAGTGCGCGCTTAGACATATTGATTCCATCTTGCTTTGCATTGTAAGTAAATGCCATATAGTATGGCAGTTTCTTGAATAAACGGACTGCTTATATCATTAAATAATACAGACATGCCAGCATTAGACGACATTCTTTTAGAAAAAATCCAACATTTGGATCAAAAAAATCAGAAGCGACAGCTAATAACCTGTGCTTCAGAGGATGGCATCTATGTGCAATGTGGTGATAAACGCCTTATCTCGTTTTGTAGCAATGACTATTTAGGCCTGAGTCGGCATCCTGATGTTATTGCTGCTGCCCAAGAGGCATTGCGTTGTTTTGGTGTTGGCTCTGGTGCTTCTAGGTTGGTAACAGGTAATCATCCTTTGTATTTTGAGCTGGAGCAGCAACTTGCGCAAATGAAGCATACGCAGGCTGCTTGTGTATTTGGGAGCGGATTTATGGCTGGTATTGGAGTTATTCCTGCCCTAGTAGAGAAAGGAGATTTAATTTTAATTGACCGTTTAGCGCACGCTTCTCTGCATCGAGGTGCGAAACTTTCTGGTGCTGTTGTGAAGGTGTTTGCACATAATGATATGGATTCTTTGCAATCAGCATTAGAGCGTTATCGCAGTAATTACCGACATTGTTTGGTGTTAACAGAAACAGTATTTAGTATGGATGGTGATATTGCTCCGGTAGATAATGGAACAATAATTGCTCATGAATATGATAGCTGGGTAATGACGGATGATGCGCATGGGCTTGGTATAGTTGGTGCAGGAAAGAAATATACGAAAGAAAAGAGTGAGCCTTTGCTAGAAGCGGAGGGGAATAAGGACGTTGCTGTAATAAATAATGTCCAAGCAGATATTCAGATGGGAACATTGTCTAAGGCAGTTGGGTCTTATGGCGGTTATGTATGTGCTAGCCAAAATGTAGTTGATTACTTGGTTAATAAGGCCGCTTCATTGATTTATACTACGGCATTACCGCCGGCTATACTTGCAGCTTCCCTTGCTTCATTGAAATATATACAGGCTAATGATTCTTTTTGTCAAAAGCCATTAGAGCATGCTTATTATTTTACTAAAAAGCTTGGCCTAGAAGAGGCGGCAAGCGCAATTGTTCCGCTGGTGATAGGGGAAGAAAGTTCCGCTTTGGCTGCATCAGATATTTTAAGGGAGGCAGGTTTTTTGGTTGGTGCGATACGGCCGCCAACCGTTCCCAAAGGTACTGCGCGTTTGCGTTTTACATTTAGTGCTCTGCATAAAAAAGAGGATATAGACGCATTAGTAGAAGTTATTTTACAGCATAAAATGGTGGCGCTAAGTGAAAAAACGTCGTCTATTTTATCAGGAGAATCTTGTGTTTAATCGTGACTTAATAAAGCAAGATTTTAGTCGGGCAGCCGCGCGCTATAATGACTATGCTTATTTGCAGCGAGAGGTGGCTTCTTCTATAGCAAAAATGGCGGCTATATATATACACGAAAAGGCACAAGAGAAACTAAAGATACAGTTATTGGATGTGGGGTCCGGTACTGGATTTGTAATGCAGGAAATATCAGATAAAATTGGTGAAGATATTAATCAGTTGGACGCTGTGCAATTGGATATATCATTGAAAATGTGTCAACAAGTTCATAGATATGGTGCGGCGGTGGTGGGGGATATGGCAATCCTTCCTGTGGCAAGTAATGGTTGTGATGTGGTGACTAGCTCGTTGGCCTTGCAATGGGCCGATAAGCCGGAAGCAGTGTTAAAAGAAATGGTGCGTGTGTTAAAGCCCGGTGGCGTATTATTATGTGCTACTTTAGGGCCTTGTAGCTTGTTTGAGTTGCGAGATATATTAACCCATATAGTTGGTTCTGCGCATGGTAGTTATTATCCTGATGTAGAAGATTTGATGGTAGCTTTTTCAGAAGATGAAGTGGATATAATTGACATTATTGGTGAAGATAAGATTATATATTACAATTCATTAAAGGGCTTATTTAAATCTATACGTTCTATAGGAGCTAGCAACAAAATGATGGATCGTAAGCAGGTACTAACGAGAGGTAAGTTGCTGCGTATGGAACAGGATTACGGTCAGCGATATGGGGTGCTTGGTGGAGTAAGTGAAAACGGTAAAAATACTACAATCATTGGGGATGATGGGTTGCTACAAAAGAATAGTGATTTATCTGCTGATAAAGAGAAGTCTAAGGTTGTATTGCCGCTAACGTGGGAAATATTATATCTAGCAGTGGTTAAGCCTTGCAGAAAATAAGTTAGAATAGGATGTTTAATATGCCAGCATATTTTATTACGGCTACAGGAACAGATGTAGGTAAAACTTTTGTGATGGCTTCTCTATGTCATCAATTAAGTAATTTAGGTAAAAAAGTATATCCTCTGAAGTCTGTTATTAGTGGGTGGAATGAGGAATCTATGGATAGTACGGATACAGTAATAATGATGAATGCCGCCGGAATAGAAATAAACAAAAAATCTATTTCTCAGGTTTCTCCATTGCGGTTTTTAGCACCACTTTCTCCTGATATGGCTGCTAGAAAAGAGAATAAATCAGTAACGCTTGATATGGTGGTGAGTCACTGTAAAGAAGCCGCTGAATCATATGTAGGTGAAGACGAGTATGTGTTAGCAGAAGGGGTAGGTGGAATAATGGTTCCTTTAAATGAAAAACATACGGTTCTAAACTGGATTGAAGTATTGAATTGGCCAACTATTGTGGTTGCAGGAAATTATCTGGGCAGTATTAACCATACGTTAATGACACTAGAAATATTAGCGCAACGGAAAGTGAAAATATCGGCGTTGGTCGTAAGTGAATCAGAAAATGCTGCAGTCTCATTGGAGGAGCAAGTAAAAACATTACGCAGTTTTGTATCTGTGCCAATAGTAATGCTGCCACGGGCTGTAGGTAAAATACAAGGTGGAGCAAACGCGGGCTGGTATAATTCCGCTAATTTGCTAGAATGCGTTTCATTATAGTTTTACTTAATGCAATTTAATGCACTGGGTGAGGGTATAAGGTGAAGATTGAAAAAGAGGGATTATGGTTAAGCAGGCGGGTAAAGTAAATAATAGTCGGAAAAAGAAGTCTTCAGAAAAGGGGGCTATAGACGATGTTGCTACAAAATCTGGAATAGATGATAAATCTGAGAAAGTGGATAGTGCAAAAAAATCTTCAGATTCAGAGAAGGAAAAGGTAACTCCTGCTTCAGATGCGGTAAGTAAGGAAGGAAAAGAGGCTGGTGCAGATGAAAATAGCGATAGTAATACTCCATCCCGTGCCAAGTTGGTAGAGCGAGCAAAAACAGCGAGTAAAAAAAGCGAAACAGAAGAGCGTCTTGAAAAAGCTGCTCAAAAATTTCAATCCGCCTTGAAAAAAGTTCCTTTTTCTCCAATGAAGGATGAAAAAAGCAATAGTGAATCTGTCGATGAGCAAGGGCATATTTATGTATCATTTATGCGCCGGCTCTATGCGATGTTTGCTGATTTGATGCTAATGCTTATTTTGATGACAGTGATGCAGCCTGTGTTAGATGATAGTTATAGCAAAGCACGGGGGAAACTTGAGGAGCTGGATAATAAATTTAGAAGTGGTGAAATTTCTGAAGTGGAGCTAGAGTCACAGGTTCGGGGAGTATTAACTTCTACAGAATTTGTTGCAAGTGTTGGTGCTTCTGTTGCAACGGTAACATTGTTTTTGGCCATATATTATATTCTGTTTTGGACTAGTAAAGGTGCATCTCCGGGTAAGATGCTATTGAAAATACGAGTGGTGGATGCGGATAGTTTTAAAAAGCCATCATTAATACAGTCTATTATACGTTTCCTTGGTATGATTGTTTCAGGTCTTTGTTTAGGGTTAGGTTTTATTTGGGTGCGTTTTGATAAAAAAAGGCATCGTGGTTGGCATGATCATATGGCCGGAACTGTAGTGATTTTTGCAGAGGGTAATAAGCCGTTAACATATAAAAAGCAGTTTAGATATCAGGCTATCTTGCTTTTAACGGTAATAATATTTTATTTTCTTATGATGCTTATGCGGAAAGTAAATGGTGGTTAAGTTTATGGCTTAAGGGGGTTTAGTCATACATTATCTGATGCATCACTATTGTCATGCTGAAAAAGGCCAAGGGTGTCAGTTTATTGCGAGTAGCAGGGTGGGTGTTAATTGTGAAAAAAAGAATATTATATCATTATCCGTTATCGCCGTTTTCGAGGAAAGTTCGTATTGCGTTGCGAGAAAAGGAATTGTCATTTGAGCCAAAAATTGAAAATTTTTGGGAAAGAAGGCGAGAGTTTCTAATTATGAATCCCGCGGCACAGGTTCCTGTGTTGATTGAAGCTGGTGGTGATCTTTTTTCAGATAGTACAGCGGTTTGTGAATATCTTGAAGAGAAATACCCAGAGCGTAATTTATTAGGAGATACTGCGGAAGAAAGGGCCGAGGTGAGACGTTTGGCAGGATGGTTCAATAATAAATTTTATTACGAAGTAACTAAATACGTGCTGGATGAAAAAATGTTTAAATATTTGCGGGGCGAAGGTGAGCCTTGTACGGTTTCTTTGCGCGCGGCTGAAAGTAATGTATTAGCGCATTTAGATTATATTGGTTATTTATGCCAACAGCGTACTTGGCTGGCCGGTGAGAAGTTCTCGATGGCTGATATTGCCGCGGCATCACATATTTCAGTACTAGATTATTTGGGGTATATTCCTTGGCGACATAATGAACAGGTGAAAGAATGGTATGCTTTAGTAAAATCTAGACCTAGTTTTCGCCCCTTATTGAAGGATAGGGTCGCGGGGTTTCAGCCACCAAGACATTATAATGATCTTGATTTTTAGTTCCAATTAGCCTTGTATTGATTAGTGTTCTAAGTTGAAGGAATGATCTCTAACACATTGTTATTATGCATTAGTTGGTCATTTGAGTTGTGTAGTGAATTAACTAGTTCGCAATCTAGCAAGGCAAGGCCAAGATTTTGCGAAGTGGATAATAACCTTCCAGCCTTGCGGACGTTATTGTCATCATCATTGCTATTGGAAGGTAATAAAGTTATTATTTTATTCTCTTCATCAATGCTAGTAGGGAATTCACGTTCTGCTTTGATAGAAAATATCTTCTTACGAATAACTCCTCGATGCTTGCTGCGTGCAGTTACCTCTTGCCCTATATAGCACCCTTTGGTGAAGCTAATAGCATTTAGATCATCCATTCTGAATTGTAGCGGGAAGTCTTCTCCGCTCTTCATGTCCGCGGTTCCATCAGGAATTTGGTTTCTGAAACGTAAGGCATCGTAATGACTATGTGTATTTTCTAAAAGCCCTGCTGATATTAGGTCTGAGTAATTATTGTTGCGTGGAATGAATGTGCGGTACTCCATCGCATTGTGGCGTGGGTCTTTAAAAAGTGTGATTGATTCTTCTTGAATAACTTGAGGATGGCTTAGTGCTATGATTTCATGGGTCTGGCTGCAGTCATCTATTTGTACATCAGCTCTTAAACGAAACATGGTAAGGCGTTTAATTAGTGATGATTTATGTTCAGTGGCGCAATCTAACCATATGTTCTCACCATTGCGGTATAAAAATATATCGTATAAATATTTGCCTTGCGGGGTTAGTAGTAATGTATAAATGCAGCTATTACTCTCAAAGTCTTGAATATCAGCAGTAATTTGTCCTTGTAGAAATTTCAATACATCTGCGCCAGTTAATTGCAATAGGCTACGTTCTGTAAGGGGTGTAAACCAATTTTGAGAGTTGCTAGGGGTCATATCGGGCCTTTATTCTTTATAATCTGAAACTATTGTTTCCAGTGCGTTTTGAATTTTTTGAGAGACAATATCAATAGCGTAAAGGGAATAAAGTAGATCATTTCCTTGCTGTCCCATTGATGCAGCAACTTTAGGCGAACGGAGTAATGTGAGTAACCCTTGCGCCAAACCTTCGGGGTTATCCCTAGGTACAAGACATGCATTTTCACTATCTGTTACTAGTTCCATTGGGCCTTCCGCATCCGTTGTTACAATGGGGAGGGCATGACTCCAAGCTTCTAGAAGCACAATGCCAAATGCTTCATGTAGAGAAGGTAGGCAGAAAATATCAATCTCACTTAAAAATGATTCTTTATCTTCTATCCACCCGGTGAATGTGACATGGTCTTCAAGTCCTAAATCTATAACCAATTGCTGCAAATGAGGTTTTTCCTCACCATCTCCACCAATAAGTGCTGTAAAGGGTAGCCCTTCCTTTTTAATGTGAGATAAGGCGTAAAGGAGTGAATGAAAACCTTTTTTGCTAACAAAGCGTCCCATTGCGCCAATAACAGGTGGGTTACGAAAAGGACGGGAATGGTGTCGCTTATCAGGTAGTGTTAGCATGTTTGGAATATGGAAAATACAGTCTGTACTTTTTCCTAGGCTTGTCACTTTCTCTTTTAAATCTTTGGTGATAGTAAAAGCGGCATCCGTTTGTAGTAAACGTTTTATTTTATAATTATGTGCTAAGCCAATAACGGGGCATAAGTTATGTGCGGCCTTGGTAAATAGTGCAATAGCTCGGTTACCATGAGCAATAATTGCATCAGGTTTATTCTTTTTAATTAATTTGCGCAATTTATGAACGGCAAAACTATCCCATTGGCCATGGTTCAAAACGCGCTCTATATTCACTTGTCCTGAAGCATCTGGGCTGTTGTCAATAAACTCCTGCAGCTTGCCCGCAATTTGTGCATTGGGGTGTATTAGCGCTGTTACTTGGTTATTTTTTAATGTCAGTGCCTTGTTGTAATCAAGAAAAGATTGCTCAATACCGCCTAATCCTCGACCAAACATCGCGTTAAAAATATGCATAATTCCCCGCAGTTTTTATCTGAGGGAGATGCTAACCAAGTATGGTCTTAGTGTAAATAGAATTCACCATCTAGAAGGTTAATTTCCGCTGGTGCAATAACTTTGCACGAAGCAACTTCTACAGAATGTAATTTTCCATCTAACGCTCGTTCCCAAAAATTCAAAAATTTTGATAACTCTGGAAAATCAGGTGATAGATCAAGTTCTTGCCAGATATATGTTTGCAATAACGCTGGATAATCAGGCATATGGTAAAAAATTTCAGCCGTTGTTAGGCGATAGTCTTGTAGCATTTCTTTAAGCATATTAGTGTCACTCCTTTTATTTGGAATAGGTAACAATCGTAAAAAAGTTACTCATCCAACCTACATGGTTTTAGGGCGTGTTTAGTATGTCCCTAAGGGGCATACATCTGTAATACTTGAATATTATTATAACATGAAAAATAGGCAGATGCTAATTTTAGTTGAATTGGTGGAGTCGTACGGTAATTATACGCCGGTAAAAATAGCCCAAAAAGGCAAAAATGGAGGTTGCGATTATAGCTTATTTATGTATGGTGGCGCTGACATAAGGTGGCTATAAAGCCAAAGAAATCTATCAATTAAACCCTTTAGGTAAGAAGGAACAACCTATGACCGCTTTGAAAAAATCTTCAGCAATAGATGTGCGTGTAGAAAGTGATTCATTTGGGCCGTTAGAAGTGCCATCCGATAAATATTGGGGAGCGCAAAGTGCGAGGTCGTTGATAAATTTTGATATCGGTGAAGAAATTATGCCAGCCCCAATGGTGCGTGCATTGGGCGTAATCAAGCATTGTGCTGCAAAAGTAAATATAGACCAAGGGGTGTTAGATAAGTCAATTGGTGAAGGTATTATGCAGGCTGCTCAAGAAGTTATGGACCTAAAATTATTAGAGCATTTCCCGCTATCTGTGTGGCAAACTGGTTCAGGAACGCAGTCTAATATGAATAGTAATGAGGTTATATCTAACCGAGCAATCGAAATTATGGGTGGTGAGATCGGATCTAAAACTCCAGTGCACCCTAATGATCATGTGAATATGGGGCAATCATCTAATGATACTTTCCCAACGGCAATGCATATTGCGGCTGTAGAGCAAATACATCATGTGTTGATTCCATCTTTGGAGCATTTTCACGGTGCATTAAAGGAAAAATCTGAGGTTTTTAAAGATTTAGTAAAGATTGGTAGAACGCATACTCAAGATGCAACTCCACTAACGTTAGGTCAAGAATTTTCAGGATATGTGGCTCAGATTGAATATGGTATTAGGCGAGTGAAAGATGTGCTGCCTGCTCTATATAAACTAGCACAAGGTGGAACTGCCGTTGGAACAGGAATCAATAGCAAAAAAGGCTTTGATGTTAAGTTTGCAGCATCAGTTGCTGAAGTGACGGGGTTGCCTTTTGAGACCGCGCCTAACAAATTTGAAGCACTTGCCGCACATGATGCAATTGTTGAGGCATCTGGTGCATTAAATACTTTGGCAGTAAGTGTTATGAAAATAGCAAATGATATTCGCCTTCTTGGTTCAGGCCCTCGCTGTGGAATTGGTGAAATTTCATTGCCAGAAAATGAGCCAGGATCTTCTATCATGCCAGGTAAAGTTAACCCAACGCAATGCGAAGCCCTTACTATGATTTCGGCTCAGGTGATGGGTAATAATACAGCAATTTCTATTGCGGGATCTAATGGTCATTTTGAGCTAAATGTATTTAAGCCGGTAATGATTTATAATTTGCTGCAATCTATTCGCTTATTGGCCGATGGTTGTCGGAGCTTTACTGATAAGTGCGTGGTTGGCATTGAAGCTAACACTTCTCGGATTAATAAGCTGCGTGATGAGTCACTTATGTTAGTAACAGCGTTAAATCCTCATATTGGTTATGATAATGCAACTAAAATTGCAAAGAAGGCGCATAAGGAAGGAACAACACTTAAGGAAGCCGCAACAGCGCTTGAGCTATTAACCGAAGAAGAGTTCGATGCATGGGTGATTCCTGGTAATATGATTACGCCACGGGATTAATGAGACTTAGACTATCGGTTATTATTGATGGTTCTTATTTGTTTTATTATTAAAAAAAAAGGTTCTGATTTTTTAATCAGAACCTTTTTTAATGTTTGGCGAATTAGTATTTATTAAAACATTCTAATTCGCGTTATAAATTGCCCGACGTTGTAACACTATATTGAATAGATATGTATCAATAGCTCCCCCCGCTTCTTTTGCGGCAACGGGCTTATTCTCTCCTTCTAGAGTTTCAAGGATAGGGTCTTTCAGATTATAAGGATGTCCAGCAAAGTACATGTCTGTATTAAATGATGCATCTTCTAAATCGGTTGGAGAAACATGGAAGTGAATTACAGGTGCGCGTATGTCGTCCTCCAGTATGTCGTCCACTGCTGCAATAACAGGGCTATCATCATTGCCTAGGATGGATTCATCTTCAGGTGAGATAATGCTTGCTACCTCTTCTTCGTCTAGGATTTCATTTTGCTCTTCTACAATACTAGCCGCATTTTCTGTGCCGGGGAAAATGGTAGTGAAGTAAAAGCGACCTAAATTATCCGTATAGGTACGGCCAGCTCCAGAAAAATACTTGTCATTACTATAGGGAATATAGTTTCCTTTATTGTCCGCATGCCAAATTTCAACTTTGGCACCTTCAATTGGTGAACATGTTTTGTCAAGAAGTCTGCCTTTAATGCGAATGGGCGTTCCCTCTGCAACAAACCCTAGCCCCGTTTTTCTGCGTAAATCATTTGAGCGTGGAATATTAACTCCCTCAGGGTAGTTAACTTTATTTGCAACGGACGGGGTTGGAGCGCATGTAGGTAATGCTGATGAAATTGATTGCGCTTGCGCTGAAGAGAGCATGCTAGCTAGAGTTAGCGATAAAATAGTGTAAGAAGTTACCTTACGAAGTGCCTGGTGCATAGAATTATTCCCACATAGCAAATTAATTAATCATTAGCCGGTATATTAAGGCTGTACGGTATTGTCGGCGCTTTGTAACGGATAGTCAACCATTTTGCGTTATTTATGCTACTGAAGCAGGAGAGTATTTGAGGTTTTGGTAATAATATTGGCACTACTGCCTCGTATGGTAAAAAAGACTGTTGTTATTTCGGGTCTGGGTAGTGGTGAAAAACAACTATTACATAACTTTTAATTGGTTGTGTTGCACTAATGTTTTTATTAAAAAATTGTAAATTATATATAAATAGCTGTTTTATAAGGCAATTTACTAAATTGCTTAAGTTTCTTTTCTCTACCTTGAATTAAAAAACTAAATATTTTTTTAAAAACACTATTGCTATAGACATAAATTTATGGTTGTTTAATGGCGCGTTCTTTTATCTTGAGGTTATGCAGCGGGGACTCGATTCAAAAAAGAGTTGGGTGTGTTTTAGGTAACAAAATAAAAGTGGTGGGAAAATGGCAGCAAAGAAAAAAACAGGCGGAGAGGCAAAGGCAAAGCAGGCAGAGCTTATGTTGCCTGCATCTATGGACTTGGCAATGGCAGAAGAATTGTCCGAGTCGTTAAAAAAAGTTCTAAAGAAAAAGTCGAAAACATTCCGGTTAAATTTTTCTGATGTTTTGCGCTTAACAACTCCTTGCGTACAAGTGTTGTTGGCATTTTCTGTGCAGATGGAGGCTGCTGGGCGTTCGTTGAAGGCTGAATGTATATCAGAAGAAATTACAGCGGTGTTTTATGACCTTGGTTTAAAGAGTGTAGTTGATCAATGGAGTGAGAGTGATGTCTAAAAGTGTTCTGACGGTAGATGATTCTAGGACAATGCGAGAAATGGTAGCATTTACCCTGAAAGGAGCCGGATTCGATGTACGAGAAGCGGAAGATGGCAAGCATGCTATAGACGTGCTTAAGCAAGGTAAGGTCGATGTAATTGTTACAGATTTAAATATGCCAAACATGAATGGTTTAGAGCTTATAAGGCAATTAAGAGCAAGCCCTGAACATAAGACAACTCCAATTTTGATGCTAACCACAGAAGGTGACGCAAGCAAAAAAGAAGAGGGGCGCAGTGCTGGAGCAACAGGGTGGATTGTGAAGCCTTTTCAGCCTGAAAAATTGGTGGCAGTTGTAAATAAAGTATGTGTTTAGGTCTGAAATATCAGGCGAAGCAATAATAGCTTTTTGAATACGGGCAGGGATATAAAAGGGGGTGTTGCATGTTTGACGATCTAGAGCAGTTTAAGTCAATTTATATCACCGAGTGCTTTGAGCTGCTTGAGGGAATGGAAGAGCAGCTTCTTTCAATGGAAGAGGGGGATGATGATGCCGAGGCATTAAATGCAGTGTTTCGTTGTGCCCATACTGTTAAAGGTGGAGGTGGAGCCTTTGGTTTTACCGAGCTTGTAAATTTTACACATGTAGCTGAGTTTTTACTTGATGGTATGCGGGAAGCTAAGATTCCTGTTACGCAGGCCATTATTGATCTTTTGTTACGTTCAGTTGATGTGATTAGGCAATTAGTAGAGGCTGTGCGTGATGGTGTAACCGTTGAAGAGTCCGTTTGGAAAGAAACAATGGAAGCGCTTCAGGCGGCATGTGATGGTGTTGAGGGAGTTCCTAGTGCAGATTCGGCGGCGGAAGGTGGTGACGAGTTAGAGCAAGATGAAGTTGGAAAGGAGAAGAAATTTTCTATTCATTTTCATCCGCATGCAAGCCTTTTTGAACGTGGTAACGAGCCGTTATTAATTATCCGTGAGCTTAAGAGCTTAGGGGAATATGATGTTCAGGTAGAAATACAAGATATTCCTTTTTTAACGGATATTGATTGTAATCATTGCTATTTTTCATGGGAAATAACGCTTGTTACTCAGGATGAAATAGAAGCGGTGCAAGAAGCGTTTGAGTTCGTTGAGGGTGATTGTGATTTAACTATCACCTGTCAAGAAATGGACGATTTAGATGAAGAGGATGATCTGGCGCTTGAGGATGAGTTTGGAGGTGTGTTTCCAGAGTATTATACGGTAATTGACGATGAAGATAGTAGCGATTTAGACAGTCAAGTGGTGCAAAAAGGTGGTGACGGTTCTAGAAGTGGAACCGGTGCCACCTCAATAGCGCAACCATCCGCGGCTAAATCGAAACCTGCTACTGCTTCCGCGCCGCAGGCAGTAACAAGCTCCATTAGGGTGGATATTGATAAGGTTGATGCATTGGTGAATATGGTTGGTGAGTTGGTAATCACACAGGCTATGCTTGCTCAACAAAGTACAGAACTTTCTCCCGAACAACATATGGGATTATTGCAGGGGTTAGAAGAGTTATCACGTCATACTAGAGACTTGCAGGAATCAGTAATGGCTGTTCGGATGCAACCAGTAAAATCAGTATTTACTAGGATGTCGCGTGTTATTAGAGATTTATCTAGGAAATTGGATAAAAACATCAGTGTTGAAACAAACGGTGAAGAAACCGAGTTAGATAAAACTGTTATCGAACAGCTTGGTGATCCTCTAATGCATATGGTGCGTAATTCAGTAGACCATGGAGTAGAGAACTCAGAAGAACGAGTTGCTAATGGTAAAACGCCGCACGGTACGGTTTCTTTAACAGCGCGCAGTACCGGTGGAAGAATCTTAATTGAGATTGAGGATGACGGTCGTGGAATTGATAGAGATAGAGTCCGTAGTAAGGCTATAGAAAAAGGTGTGATTCAGAGTGGTGATAATTTAAGCGATTCTGAAATTGATATGCTTATTTTTGCGGCAGGATTCTCTACTGCAGAAGAGGTTACTGATGTGTCGGGCCGTGGTGTGGGTATGGACGTGGTGCGGCGGAACATTGAAAGTCTTGGAGGTGTAATTAACATTGCTAACGTGCCAGGAGAGGGTGCTAAATTCACCATATCGTTACCACTTACATTAGCCATTCTTGATGGGATGATTGTACGTTGTGGTGAAGAAAAATACATTATTCCTTTAACTCATATTATCGAAACCATTCAAATAAAACCAGACATGCTGAGTCATGTAGCTGATGGTGCAGATGTAATTAATGTTCGAGGGGAGTTTATTCCAATCATTTACTTGGCAGATATTTTTGATGTTCCTAACCCCGACAAAAATGTGGGGAATAGATTGGTGATGTTGGTTGAGAGTGGCAATAGCAAATTAGGCGTATGTGTAGATGAATTACTGCGTCGTGAACAGGTGGTTCTTAAGAGTATTGAGGATAATGCCAATGCGGTTTCAGGTATTTCTGGTGCAACCATTTTAGGAGATGGAAATGTATCGCTGATTGTTGATGTGGCACAGCTTTATCAGATGCTAAAAGTATCAGTTCCTAATAGGCAAGCAGCATAAAGAAATATAAGGAGAAATAATATGAGTGGGGATAGTCAAATGCAAAAAAAAGCAAGTCAGGATGGTGGTGCTGCAATTGCTGCAAATGATGGTGCTGAAAATTTAGAGTCTGATGCGGTGCAGATATTGTCATTTACAGTAGATGGTGCTGAGTATGGCGTGGATATTATGTGTGTTAGAGAAATTAAAGGATGGTCAGAGACAACTAGAATCCCAAACTCTCCAGATGCAATGAGAGGAGTAATTAACTTACGTGGAATTGTAATACCAATTTTTGATATGCGTATTCGGTTTGGAAGAGAAGCAACCGAAACCACAGATAAGCATGTTGTTGTTATCATTCAAGTTGGAAAACGAACGGTAGGACTTCTTGTCGATAAAGTATCAGATATTTTAACGGTGTGTGATTCCGAAATTAAAAACGCACCAGGTAATGGAGAGTCTGAAATTGACGATGCTTATGTGCGGGGGCTTATCTCGCTAGACGATAAGATGGTTGTATTGTTGGATATTGAATATTTATTCGATCGTAAGGTGTTGGAAAAGGCAAGCGACAAAGCAGAGGAGCAGGTGGTGGAAAGTGAATAATTAGTGATGCACCTGTTTTGAATGCAGGAAAATAAAATAAATTAATCATTTGGTTGCAAAAAATACAAAAATAAAGTGGAGGCATATTATGAATAATAAAACTCAGGCTCAGGAACCTTCTACCGGATCATTGGTAAAAATTAGAAAAGGAAAAGATCTTAGGTTAGTGCATAAGCTACCGTTATTGGTTGTGTCTATTACGGCATTGGCCGGTGCCGCAGTAGGATATTCTAGTTTTCATGCTTCAGAGAAGCAAGTTTTGCTGGCTGCAGAAGAAAGGTTAGAGATTGTTGCTCATGCTAGGGCAGAGGAAGTGCATCGTTATTTAGAATCTAGTGCTAGTGAGGTGCGTTTGCAGGCTAAAAGTGGGGTTACTCAGAACGCAATTGCTAAGTTTTCTAATGCATGGGCTGCAGCAACTTCAAGTGAAAGAGGCAGAATTGCAGAAAAATATACAGCAGATCGTTCCAATCTCTCTTCTGGATCAAATGCAGGAGGAGGGCTACTTTATGCTAATGCGCATGAGAAATTTAATCCTTGGTTCCAGAAGCTGCTAGAGGAAAAAAACTATCATGATATTGCTTTGGTAGATGCTGCGGGTAATATTGTTTATACAGCAAAGAAAAATAGCGATTTCTTTGGTAGCGTTCGTGATAATAATAATCTACGCGATAGTGGTATTGGTAAAGCCTATGCTGCAGCTAGTCAGCAGAGTGGATTGGGGGAGGTATCATTCCAAGATTTTTCTTCCTATGAACCAGCAGGTAAGGACGAAAAAACGGGATTTCTTAGTAGCCCAGTATTCGATAGGGATGGGGTTCTTTCCGGAGTTTTGATCGCACAAATTGGTAATGAAGTTATAAGCTCAATTGCTGCTGAAAACACAGGCTTCAAAGAGTCCGGAAGGACTTGGTTTGTTGGTACAAAGAGTCAGCAAATACTTAGCGAAAATAAACTGAAAACGGAAGAAGCTAGAGTAGATGCTCAGGTGGCAATTCAAGAAGTTTTTTCAAAAAAATCACAGAGATATGTAGAGGTAGGTTCTTCCATTTATGCTAAAGCACCTATGCATTTTAAGAATTTAGATTGGTATGCGATTGTAAGTGCGGGGCATGATGAGGTTTTAGCGCCTGTTTCAGAACTAAAAGTAAAAGTAATTAGGGACGGCATCATTGCAATAATTATATTGTCAATTTTGGGAGCATTTGTCGCGCGACGTGTAGCGCGTAGAATTGCAACGTTGTCTGAGGCTGTAAAACAAATTGCAGAGCAGAAGCCAGCAGAAATTCCTTATATACATAGTACTGATGAGTTAGGGGATGTTGCGCGAAGTATCCAATTGATGACAACTCGTATGCAGGCAGCAGTAAGGCTGCAATCTGCTTTAGATAATGTAACAGCTAATGTAATGATGGCGGATGAGGATCTGAATATTATTTACATGAATGAGGCGGTAACAGGTCTTTTACGTAATGCAGAGAAAGACTTGCGGACAGCATTACCAAGTTTTGATCACTCTAAGCTAATGGGGCAAAATATTGACGGGTTCCATGCGAATCCAGCTCATCAGCGTGGTCTATTAGGTAACCTTAAGCAAACTTATCGTAATCGTATTGAGGTTGCCGGCAGAACATTTGACCTTATTGTAAATCCTGTTTTCGATACACATGGAGAGCGCTTAGGTAGCGTGGTTGAATGGTCTGATCGTACAGAAGAGGTTGCCGTTGAGAAAGAAATTAACCAAGTTGTTGCAGCATCTGCGGCTGGTGACTTTACGTGTCGCCTAGATACAGATAACAAGAATGGATTCCTAAAAAATTTATGTGAAGGTATCAATAGTATTGGTGAAATTGCCTATGATGGCTTATCCGAGGTTGGAACGGTGATTGATTCATTGAGTCAAGGTGATCTAACCAAAAATATGACTGGTGAATATAAAGGGATGTTTGATGATATTAAGATCTCTTTAAATGCTACGATTAATCAAATGGGAGATATGGTTAGTAAGATTCAAACCAGCGGTCGTGCTGTGAATGAAGCTTCTAGTGAAATTTCTACAGGAAGTATGGACCTTTCACACCGTACAGAGCAGCAGGCCTCAACGTTAGAAGAGACTGCAGCCTCAATGGAAGAGTTGACAGGGACTGTGCGTCAAAATGGTGATAATGCCAAGCAAGCTAATGGTGTTGCACAAGAGGCTAGCAATGTTGCTGCAGAGGGTGGTGATGTGGTTGAACGTGCAGTATCTGCAATGCAGCGTATTGAGGAATCATCACGGAAAATTTCAGATATTATCAGTGTAATTGATGAAATTGCCTTCCAGACTAATCTGTTGGCATTAAATGCAGCGGTAGAGGCGGCAAGAGCCGGTGAAGCTGGAAAAGGCTTTGCTGTTGTCGCGGCAGAAGTAAGGACACTGGCTGGAAGGTCTGCTGAGGCTTCAAAGGATATTAAGTCTCTTATTTCTGATAGTGGTAAACAGGTTGATGTTGGTGCCGAACTGGTAAATGAAGCTGGCAAGAACCTTAAAAATATTGTTCAGTCAGTTAAAGAAGTAGCTGATTTGATTTCTGAAATTGCTAATGCAAGCAGTGAGCAAACATTGGCAATTGAGGAAATTAATACTTCAGTTGCACAAATGGATGAAGGAACTCAGCAAAATGCGGCATTGGTTGAAGAAAACTCTGCAGCAGCCCAGTCACTTGTTAGACAATCAGAGGAATTAGCTGAGCTGATTTCCTTCTTTAAGCTTGATGAAAGTCAGCTTAAAGATATTGGTAACAAAAGGCCATCAGGAGGTTCAGTTATTGCAGCTATTCCAGCATCTCCATCAAAAACAACACAACTTGAACAATCTACGCGACCACGAGCTTCCAAGGCCGCATCTGCAGGTGGTGGAGCGCGTAGTGAGGGCTGGGAAGAGTTTTAATAAATAAGGTTATACCGCTAAATAAAGGGAAAATAATAATGAGTATAGCCAGAAGAAAAGAAAAAGACTCCGCAGGAGAGGAGAGGGAGTTTACATTCTCTCCTGCGGATCTAGACTTTATAATTGATGCCGTATATCAACATGCGGGCATTGTGTTAAATGATAGTAAAAAAGAGATGATTTATGGCCGAATTGTACGGCGGGTGCGTGCTTTAGGTTTAGAATCTATTACAGATTATTGTGAATTTTTACGCACTACTGAAGCAAAATATGGTGAATTAGAAGAGTTCGTAAATGTTTTGACAACTAATCTAACGCATTTTTTTCGTGAACCTCATCATTTTGAACATCTTCAGCATAAAGTTTTAGAACCTGTATTTGCAGATAAGAGTGGTTCACATCGTATTCGTTTATGGTCTGCTGGGTGTTCAACAGGAATGGAGCCTTATTCCATGGCAATGACAGTAGCTCCATTGCTTGCAAAAAATCCGGGCTATGATCTTAAAATTCTAGCAACAGATGTGAATACAGAGGTATTAGATAAGGCAAAAGAGGGTGTATATAGTGCTAAGGTTTTGAAGCCTGTACCTAGTGCATATCGTAAATCTGGAATACTGCCTGTACCTAAAACTCATAAACTACAAGGTAGTGAGAAGTATCATTTGATAGCTCCAGAGTTGCGTAAGTTAATAAGCTTTAAGTACATGAATTTTCTAGAAACTTGGCCAGTATCTGGACCATTTGATGCAATTTTTTGCCGTAATGTTTTGATATATTTTGATGATAAAACGAGTGCAAGGATATTTGATGGTTTTGCTAATGTTCTTAAAATTGGAGGGTTCCTATATATAGGCCATTCAGAGAATTTGCGAGATATGAGTAATAGATTAGAATTGGTTGATAGGACAACATATCAGCGTGTGAGGTAAAACGTGGACTTTAAGTTAGGGATAAGGCGTTCAGATAGTGAACCAAAACAATCCGGCGGGGTTTATGATGGTATTGGTCGATATTACGACCATGTGCATGAGGTAACAGTTATAAAGTTACTTACCGGAGATTGTTATGTAACAGATCGTTCTGATGAGGTGTTAGTAACAATTTTAGGGTCTTGTGTTTCTGTATGCGCACGAGATGTAGAGGCAAAAATTGGAGGAATGAATCATATATTACTACCTGGCGAACGAAAAGAAGGTGATAATTATCGTCCTGCTGTAGGTGAATATGAAATGAGGTTTGGGGTATATGCAATGGAGGAATTATTTAATGGCATATACAAGCTTGGGGGTAGAAAGAAAAATTTAGAGGTAAAGGTTTTTGGTGGAGCTAACGTGCTTGGCCGTGGTCCAATGATAGGTGACAAGAATATTGATTTTGTACGAGAATTTTTGGACAAAGAGGGAATGAAAATTAAATCTATTGATGTTGGTGGTGTTGAGCCACGTCGTCTGCATTACTATCCTGATGAAGGTAGGGTGATGTTACGGAAACTTCATCGTCTTGGTGATATGCAGGTTGCTGATGTTGAAAGAGATTATGCTAAAGATCTTCTTACACATAAAGATGACTCAGACATTGAATTATTTGGAGATTTTTAATGGTAGGTTCAAGAAAAAAAATTAGAGTACTGATTATTGATGATTCTTTATTGATGCGTAAGATGATTAGTTCAGTATTAGAGCGCGATGGAGATATTGAAGTTGTTGGTGTGGCCGTCGATGCACAAGACGGAAGAGAGAAAATTAAACAGTATAATCCAGATGTGGTTACCTTAGATGTAGAAATGCCGGGTATGGATGGGTTGGCATTTCTAGAAAAGATTATGACGTTAAGGCCTATGCCTGTTGTTATGGTTTCCTCGCTAACACAGAAAGGAGCAGATGCAACTTTAAGGGCTTTGTCTTTGGGGGCGGTAGATTATGTTCCTAAAATCACATCAAACAGTTTTGATGTTGAAGAAATGGGAGCAACACTGATTAGTAAGGTAAAGACAGCCGCTATTGCACGTGTGCGACCTCTAAAAAAACATACGCAACAGCAGTCAGTAAAAAACAAGTGGAATGAGGCAGATCTTGCGCCTAAGTTGAATAAGAATAGGTTTATTGCAATTGGAGCTTCTACGGGCGGAGTGGAAAGCATAACGGAGGTGTTAAGTAGTCTTCCTTCAATATTGCCACCAATTGTTATTACGCAGCATATGCCAGAAAAATTTACTAAATCTTTTGCTAGCCGTTTAGATGGTCAATTAAAGTTAAATGTAGTTGAAGCAAAAGATGGACAAGTTTTAGAGTCAGGAAAAGTTTATATTGCGCCAGGAAATTATCATCTTCAGATTGAGAAAAAAGCAGGAGGTTATGGAATATGCCGGACCGTTATGTCTGAGCCTGTTTCAGGGCATAGGCCATCTGTTGATGTTATGTTTTCATCTGTTGCTAAAAATATAGGCCCAAAAGCCATTGGGGTTTTGCTAACTGGAATGGGGCGGGATGGTGCCTTAGGTTTAAAGGAAATGCGGGAAATAGGCGCATATACAATTGGGCAAGATGAAGCGACCAGTGTTGTGTATGGAATGCCTCGTGCTGCATTTGAGTGCGGTGCTGTTAAAACCCAGCTTCCTTTAGAAAAAATTGCAGATGAAATTGTGCATCAATGCATGCAAAAAGCAGGTGTATCAAGGGCGAGTTAGTCACGGATGAGTGGTGGATAATAGTGTAACTAAATTATGATCAAGGGGAATCACATGGACACAATAGCAGAACTGCAAGTTCCTGAATCCGGTGGGGCATATGATGCCGATTCCGGTATTGCATACGATACTAGTCATGCGCCTGCGAATAGTAATGCCTCTCAGGCTGGCGGTCTTGGTGGGGTGGTTTCTTCATCATTAGCAACGACATCGCTGTACCAATTGTCATGTGCGTTGCCTACTAATGCAGAAGATGGGTTAGTACAGTGGCAAGGTATGGTGGAGCCAAGTGGCAGGGCTATTGATACGATTAGTAAAAAGTTGCGTGAAATGGCTGGTGTGGTTGAAGCAAGCGCTGTTGATCTAGCTGATCAATTTAAGGACTTAGCTGAGAAAACACGGGACCAATCTGAAACAATAAGAAAAGTGGTTGATAAAGCGAATCACTTAAAAATTGGCGATGAAGAAGTTGGGATGATGGAATTTTCTGACATACTCAATGAATCATTAGATAGTACAATCGGAAAAATCCTTAATATATCAAGATTAGCTATTAGTATGGTTTATAGCCTAGATGATGCTATTACGGCGCTGGGTGATATTGAAAATTTTAATGGCAGGATTCAGGTAATTAATAGACAAACAAATCTATTGTCACTTAATGCCACTATAGAAGCGGCTAGAGCAGGGGAGGCTGGAGCTGGATTTTCTGTAGTTGCTTCTGAAGTTCGTACAGTGTCACATCAAATTAATCAACTTTCTGAAGAGATGGGTGAAAAAATAGGAACGGTAACCACAAGCGTTAGGGCTGGGTATAATACGCTAAAAGATGTAGCTACGATTGATATGACGGATAATGTGGAGGCTAAAGAGCGCTTGAGTGCTCTAGTTGGAGCATTGGTGCAACAGACAACAGACTTTCAGTCTATCTTGGGTAATGCAGCAGAGCAATCGCGTAGTGCATCTGATCTAATAACCAATATGGTAGTTGGTATGCAGTTCCAAGATAAGACATCACAATTTGTAGATTGTTCAGTAAATACATTGCAGCAAGTTAAAACAGTGATGGAGCAGGCAGACAAAGCAACAATAGGTCTTATTAATGGAGACGCTGATGGAACGGTGTCTCGTGTTGCGATAGAAGAAGAGCTAGCAGAAAGATTACAAGAGCAACTGCGTCTTGGGGAATTGCAGGCTGTTTTTCTTGGGGAAGAGCAAGTGGTATCTGATCAAGGTGGAGGCGGAGTAGACGAAGATGATATAGAACTTTTCTAATTAATGCATAATGTATAATATATTATTAACGGAGATTATTTATGGATTACATCGAGAATATTAGTGGTGACTCAGCACGTGTTGCACTGAAAGGTAAATTTACTTTTAACGATCATGATAAGTTTCGTGGTGTTATTGATATGGTAAAGGAAAATGGCTTACGGATGTTAGCTTTAGACTTTGATGGAGTTGAATTTATTGATTCTGCCGGTCTTGGTATGTTGCTTGTTGCACGGGAAGAGGGTAAAAAACATGGAACTGATGTTGTGCTTTGCAATGCTAAAGGTCAGGCAGAAAAAATGTTTCGGGTATCTAAATTTGAAACCCTCTTCAATATGCAATAAAATAGTATCATTATGATTAGTAAATAATGTGTACTAAGGAGTAAAATGTGCAATTGGTCGCAGAACAGAAGCAAAAAGAAGAAGGTCAAAGCCGGCAAAAAAGTCGATATGACGCAAAAATATTGCTAGTGGATGATGATCTGTTCTGCTGCACATTTATTGAGGGAGTTTTGCGATCGCATGGTTATGGCGCAGTGACTGTTGTTAATGATGGTGAAGCCGCTATTGAGGCTACAAAAAAAATATGCCCTGATATTGTTCTAATCGATATTGTTATGCCGAAGGTGGATGGTTTAGAATATTGCCGTTGGGTGCGGGGAATACCAGAATTTGAAAGGTTACCTGTTATTGTGCAGACCGCAATTACAAGAGCTGACTATATTAAGCACGCCTTTGATGCGGGAGCAACGGACTTTATCCGTAAACCTGTTGATGTAAACGAGCTTTTGTCACGAACCTCTATTCATATTGAAAATCAAATGCTGATGCGTGATTTAATACAATATCAGCAAAGAATACACTCAGAGCTTGATAAGGCTTGTGAGACACAACGATTGATTATGCCTTCAGAAGAGGTGCAGCAAGCAATAACAAAAAAATATAATATAGATATTGCTGCACATTTCCAGCCATCTTCAGAGTTAGGTGGTGATTTCTGGGGAGTAGAGAATATTGATGATGATAAAATGGTGCTGTTTAATGTTGATTTTTCAGGCCATGGAGTAACGGCTGCACTTAATACATTTAGGCTACATACAATTTTAAAAGAAGCTAATTTGCAGGATAAAACTGCAGGTGAAATTTTAATGATGTTGAATAGCAAAATATGTGCCTTGCTAGAGGTTGGAGCCTTTGCCACAATGTTCTTGGCAATAATTGATAGAACATCACCTGTGCTTTTATATGCAAGTGCAGGAGCGCCAGCAGCATTGATTATTTCTCCAGATGGTAATTCTAATATATTAGATAATGCCGGCATTCCTTTGGGAGTTGTGGAAGACGCTGAATACACGGATTGTCGTGCGGCATTTCACCCCGACGATGTTTTAATAACATATAGTGATGCATTGATTGAGACCGAAGATAAATCGGGTATGTTTTTAAGTGAAGAGGCCGTATGTTCTTGTGTAACAGATACTCTCCATGCAATGCAGTATAATAAAGGTGAAAACCGACATGCTGTTATTGTGTTGGATCAGCTACGTAAATTATTACGTGTTCATAAAGGTGAAATGCCGGTGGAAGATGATCTAACTATTGCGGTCTTTCATCGTCGTCCATAATATCTTCTACAGAATCTGAGTTATCTTCTGTGCTTTTCGGGCAGGGATGAGTTTTAGGGCAAGGCTGCGGGTTATATTCCGGAACTGCATCCTTTAGTGCGGTTGTAGTGCTTTGGCAATCATAATGGCTGGCTGCAAGACTAATACGCTTAATGTAACGATTTACATCAGCAAGAGATACTTCCTTTGGAGTGGCGCGCAATATCCCGCTACATGGAGTTTTTTCTGGCTCTTCAAAGTTATAGAAAAGTTCCTCTGTTAGTTTTTCTCCTGGTCTTAGGCCAGTATAAGTAATATCTATATCTTTATAAGGTGTTAGGCCAGATAGTCTTATGAGTTGCTCGGCTAGTTCGCGGATAAGTACAGGTTCACCCATGTCTAAAACATATACAGGACTGTCATGCTCGGGTAAGTCATGTGCTAGGACTGAGGCATGTAAAACTAACTCGACAGCTTCTCGAATAGTCATAAAATAGCGGCTTATGTCTGGAGTAGTAACTGTAATCGGGCCGCCATCTGTTAGCTGTTTTCTAAAAAGAGGGATCACAGACCCTGCAGATCCAAGGACATTGCCAAATCGAATGGTGGCAAAACGTGTATGCCCATGAGCCTTTCGTGATTTTCCAAGTGCTTGGACATAAGTTTCAGCAAGTCTTTTAGTTGCGCCCATAACATTGGTTGGGTTAACAGCTTTGTCAGTGGAAATCATAACCATTTCCTGAACCCCTGCTGCTAAGCAAGCATCAGCAACATTCTTCGTTCCAGTAATGTTTGTTTCTACTGCTGCAACTGAATTTTCTTCAGTAAGCGGGACATGCTTTAGTGCCGCAGCATGATATACAATGTCAGGCTGATGTTTTTGCATAATATGGTCGAGATGCTTTCGGTCCCTAATGTCGGATATGATGCTGTGTCGTACTAATTCGGGAAAGCGGGTAGCTAGCTCATAATCAATGCTATAGAGACTATATTCGCTATTATCTAGCAATATAAGGCATGCAGGTGAATGTTGGGCCACTTGCCGAACCAACTCACTACCAATAGAACCTCCAGCGCCAGTTATAAGAACTGTTTTATGGGTGAAAAATTGTGGTAATGTTGCGCGATGTAGTGTTTTTTGAGGTCTGCCAAGTAAGTCTTCAAGCATAATCGGGCGTATAGGAATATAGCTGGATTGGCTAAAGTCAGTTAAACGAGGTAGGCGCTCTAATGTTAGCCCTAATTCTTCTGCGATATTTAATAAAAATGATACATCTTCACCAGATAGCTCATCAGGGGCAATAATTAATTTCTGAGGTATTTTATTGCGGATTGTTAATTTTTCTATAACCGCTTTAGCGCTAGCTATATCACCATATACTTTAACGTTGCGAATATATTGTCCGCGCTTATCGGGTGCATTATCTATTATACCAACAATACGATAATCAGTGTTGGGATTGGATGCGACACTACGTAAAAAGGCTTCGCTATGTTCATTAATGCCAATTAAAAGCACATTTATGCGCTGATTAATGGGAACACATAAATTTATGGCTAATTTATGCTCCCTGAACATACGATAGAGTAAACGTGAGCCCCCAAGGAAAGCTAGCATTACAAGCCAAGTGATAACTATAACTGAACGTGGGAACAGCTCCAGCCTATTAAATAGGAACATGGCTGGAAGGAAAATTAATATAGCTAGTGTGACGGTTTTAGTTAAAATAACAAGGTCACTTAATGAGGCATAACGCCATGAACGACGGTAGGTCCTCAATAAAAGGAACAGACCAAGGCAGATGCTGGTAAAGATAACTACACCATAATGCCAGTTTTCATCTGAAAAAGAGAAATTATCGCCAAGGCGCAGCCAGAAGGCAAGGCAGTAGCTGATTATGGCTACAACAGTGTCATGAAACAGTGCAATTGCTGCTTTTATTTTTCCAGAATTTTTAACCATGTCTTCGCATCAGGTTAAGTAATACGCCCACACACACACAGGCGAGAATAATAAAGATATAACCGTAAGCAGGGAAAAAAGCACTACCAAAAGCAAGGGATATGATGAAAAGGTTAGCAATGAGGATATAACGCACTACTTGTTTATGGCTTAAACCCCTTCTGACCGCTTGTTGATAGAAATGTTCTGAATGTGCTTCCCAGATATTTTTTTTCTGAACAAGGCGCTTAAATAATGTGTAGCTGCTATCTGTTAGGTAATAAAGCGGTAAAATAAGCGCAAATTCCCATTTTCCAAGTGACGCGGTGGATAATAATAGTCCCCCTAAAATAAAGCCAAGTGGAATACTACCTACATCGCCCATGAAAATTTTTGCAGGCGAGCGATTATGATAGAAAAAACCTGCTGTGGCCATGGTTATAATCAGAGGAAATGGAGAGCCGGTAAGTAAAAAAAGTGGTACACAGATGCAGAAAGTTTGTATGGCAGTTAAACCATCAATTCCGTCCATAAAATTATATAGATTTGTGAACCATATCCAGCACAAAATAATAAATATTGTATCAATACCTTGTGGCAAAAAGTCACTAACAAATGGTAGTGACATTGGCCATAAGAAAGTGCATGTAGTAATAACAGCCAGCTGTGCTAATAATCTCCAGCGTGCAGGTATATTATGTTTATCATCTAACCAAGAAATATAAGCTAAAATTAGACTTCCTGCTAATAGCAGAGTTGCAAATGAATTAAATTCCCAAACATCGTTTCGCCAAATCATATATATAACTGAAGCTAGAGCGGTGCTTAGGATAATTGCAATGCCACCACCACGAGGGGTGGGGGAGGTGTGATTGGTGCGGGAATTAGGTGTGTCCACTATTTTACTATTAGTAAGTATTCGTATAAGCGACCGTGTTCCGTGCAGAGAAAAAATTAATGCAATCATACAGCAAACTTCAAGAGCTAGCGACATAAGTTGTATTCCTCTTTTTATCTAGTTGGTTTGAAATTATGCTGCGACGCTTTAGGCTATTTAGTATTCTAATATCAGCTATAAATATAATTAAGGCTTTAGCCATAATCTATTTCTTAAATATGCTAGCTTTATATAAACTTATACAATTACTTATATATAGGTATAGACTGCTGTTGTTAGCTGGTCAATACTAGCGACAATGCGATTGTGACAATAGCTAATTTGCAAATAGGCTTGTAAAATAAAGTACAAGTTGTTATGTTCCTGTGCCGTTTTAAAGGGAGGGTAGGCGTATGATAGATAGCAAAAAAACACAATTTTTTAGTATGATAGCATTGATAATGTTATGTGCTGTTTGGTGGTCCCCTTCATTGCAGGCCTCAGAAACTGCTGCTATTGAAGAAACGTATGAAGCTAGAATTACACGTCATATTGCAAAATATCAAGAATATCCAGAGTCCGCTCAGCTTTACGGAATCGAGGGCGATGCAATAGTTCGTATTCGTATTGATCGTAGCGGTAAAATTCAGGGATATCGTGTTATTAAGGCCGCAGGAAACTATATTTTAGATGAAGCCGTGGTGGCGATGGTTAAGGCGGCTAATCCAACTCCGCCAATGCCAGACCATTATGCCGTTGGTGAGCCTGTGGCAGAATTTATATTTCCTGTTGCGTTCCGTATGAAAGAAAATATGGATAAAATCGTAGAAATAGATCGCTTGTTTCAGAAAGTTGTACAAGATGCAAAGCTAGATCCTGCATCCTAAAGTAAGTATCGTTACATTAGGTCACTAGTTTCTTTGTAACTAGTGTTATGGGTATGTTCTTTTGGTAGAATTATAGTGATATTTCTATACCAGATTCGATTGCTTTAAATATCCCCATTAGGTTATGTTGAACGTTATCTACTCTAATTTCATTATCGTATACAGTAGTACGAACTCCGCCAAATGCCTTCTTTTTCTTACTAATATAATACATGTCAGCTTCGTTTATACATTGAAGCTGTATTATTGATCGTAGCGCACGGCATATTGCTGTTCTATAGGCATGAGATCGTTCACTATCACCTATATTATTTGCAAGTGACCAAGCATCAACTAATCCCTCAATATAAACGCCAGTTGCAGAAGCGTGAGGTGGCCCAAAAGGGCGCTTGGGATCGTAGAATCTTCCTTTTGTATCAGCAGTAGGGGCGCTTTTCCATTGTTGTACGGGAAGTAACCAGTCATTCATTTCAAAAATAAATTTAAGTAATTCGTCATCTTTCGTTTCTTTCCATAGTGCAAAATATGCTTGGGTATGCCATGGAATAAAAGCAGGGTTAGGTTGCTCTCTGTGCCAATTTCTATAATAGTAAAAAGCGCCATATATACGTTCTAAAAGATCCTGATCTTGAGTTTTAATCCATAAATTAACCCAAAAACACAAAGCCTCGCCAGGATAAAAATTCTGGCAGTCATTTCGTCCATCTGGCTTATAGAATGTAAGGAAGCTGCCATCGCTCTGTTGTAAATGCTTTGTTAGGTTAGTAATTGCTTCTAAGTGAGGTTGGTACTTTATGCTATTAGGTGCTTCTAGAAAACACATGCCTGCAATGGCGCACGCTCCAAGCTTAACTTTTTCATTATTTTCAATAATATAAGAGAAACTATTATCGGATTGATAGAAGTTACTAATATTATAGTCTAAGTTTTTTATTGCAGATGCTTGTAGTTCAAGGTCGTTATAAAATTTTGCTGCTCTAATAAGACATAATGTTCCCATAAACTGTCTGATCATACTTTGTGCATCTGATTCTTTTCCACTACTTGGCCAGTATTTATAGGTTAAGCGTCCATCGTTATGGACATTCTGCTGCATCCATGTGCTCATTTCTTTTGCAGATGACGTAACATTTTCTAGTGAAATATTCTTGCTACTAACAATCTGGTTTCCTCTAAATAATGGAACAATAGAAGGTGTAGGGGTGGTTAATAGAAGTATTTGAGCTGTATCAAAGCACATTGCATAAAAAGAATCGGGTAGATTTTCCTGTTTATTGTTGATTTCATTTAGAGAAAGGCCTTCCTTTTCTAATGTTATTTCTAATGCGCGAGTAAAACTGAGGTTACGTGCAATCATTTCCAATGGCGGAAACCAGTAATCTTTTGCAGAAGAACTAAAAATAATTGCCTTTCGTCCGCGGCTATTATTTTTAGGCAAAGACTTTATTAGACTAGAGGAAGGAAGTTGCTTAGGGCTGTAGAGTAGATTAACCTCAATACTAGTCACTACATTCTTGTACCAGTTATTATCAGCAATGCGTTCAATAAAAGGCTGCAGAAGCGCTGTTAATCCTGATTGCCAGTTTTCGCAAAAGGTTTTAGCGCTAGCCACGCGTTTACCATGCTTACGAAAGGTAAGATAAACTGCTTGTTGTCCTATATTGTCATGAGAAGGAATATCGTTAGCTTGATTAGTAATATCAATAATTTGGGATATGAGGGGTTCTATACTGAAATCATTAATAGAAATGCCGTGCAGTGGCTTGTAAATTGAGGTTTGCATTACTTCGGGCCCTCGCTACTAATAAATTATAATAAATATATCCTATATAACTGATCTTTTAGTAATAGTATGTTTTTTATAGAATCGTATAATGGAATGTATGTTTTGTGAGTAGAAAATAATAAAACAAAAAACACCCATTATAATCTATTTGATATCACTCTTGTTTATGGTTGTTAATTATAAATTAGACATAAAAAAAGCAGGCTAGAAGCCTGCTTTTTTTATTGATCTCGGCTATTTATGCCATTGCAGCTTCATCTGCTGCAATTAAAGCAGCAACTTCTTCTGCAACACGCTCGCGATCAGCTTTACCTTTAGCTTCCACATCACGTTCTACAAATTCAATAACAGCCATTGGAGCGCTGTCTCCTGTTCTGAAGCCAGCACGCATAATACGAGTATATCCGCCGTTGCGCTCGCTATAACGCTCAGCAACAACAGAGAAAAGCTTAGATACAGCTTCATCATCACCTAAGAATGCAATAGCTTGACGGCGAGCATGTAAATCACCGCGCTTTCCAAGGGTAATTAGTTTCTCCACAACCGGACGCAAGTCTTTCGCTTTTGGTACAGTTGTTTTGATTTGCTCATGTATAATGAGGGAAATTGCAAGATTTTGGAACAGTGCACGACGATGACCGCTAGTGCGACTGAACTTTCTTCCTTTAATACCGTGACGCATTTTTTTCTCCTTAAATAAATAACTGCTCTATTAGAGTGCTAATAGGCAATGCCCATATTTTTACTAGCAATAAGGGTCTTCATATTTTTTAGCTAATTCTTCAATATTCTCTGGCGGCCATCCATCAACGTCCATACCAAAGCGTAAATCCATTCCGGCAAGAACTTCCTTAATTTCATTAAGAGACTTTCGACCAAAATTAGGTGTTTTAAGCATTTCAGCTTCAGTTTTGCGAACCAAATCACCAATATAAACAATATTATCATTTTTAAGGCAATTGGCAGAGCGTACAGAAAGTTCCAACTCTTCAACTTTCTTCAGTAAGTTGCGATTAAAGCTTAGCTCTTCAATCTCTTCTTCACTTTGCTCTTCTGCTTCTTCAAAGTTAATGAAGACTTGCAGCTGATCTTGAAGAACGCGTGCAGCAAAAGCAACAGCATCTTCGGGCTTCGCAGTGCCATCAGTTTCAAGTGTTAATGTTAGTTTGTTATAATCAGTCACCTGACCAACTCGACTATCATCAACTTTATATGTTACTTGACGAATTGGGCTATATAGAGCATCAATTGGAATTAACCCAATCGGAGCATCTTCAGGCTTGTTTTGTGATGCTGGAACATAGCCTTTTCCGCTTTCTGCAGTAAGCTCCATGTTGATAGATGCATCTTTTTCAAGTGTACAAATAACAGTATCTTTACTAATCACTTCAACATCAGCCGGTGTTGAAATCATTCCCGCTGTTACAACGCAAGGGCCAGTTGCTTTTAGCGTAAGGCGTTGTTTCTCTGGGGAGTGCTTAGCTATAGCTAGGGACTTGATATTCAGTACAATGTCAGTAACATCTTCACGTACACCAGGGACAGAGGAGAACTCATGCAAAACTCCATCAAACTGAATTGATGTGATCGCAGCTCCTTGCAATGACGAAAGTAAAACGCGTCGTAGTGCGTTACCTAATGTCAGTCCATATCCTCGCTCAAGTGGCTCTACTACAATGCTAGCCGTATTAGATTTTTCTGCTAAAGAAACATCTAAGCGTGTTGGTTTAATTAGTTCATTCCAATTTTTTGCAATCATTGATGTCATGATCCGGTACCTCTATTTTGGTAAGCGTATATATTTAAAAGTTATACGCGGCGACGCTTTGGAGGGCGGCAGCCATTATGTGGAATTGGGGTTACATCGGTTATTGAAGTAATATTAAATCCTAGAGCCTGAAGAGCGCGCAATGAAGATTCGCGTCCAGAACCTGGGCCTTTAACTTCTACATCCAAAGTTATCATTCCGTGGTCTTGTGCCGCTTTTCCTGCCTTATCAGCAGCAATCTGTGCAGCATAAGGCGTAGACTTTCTAGATCCACGAAAACCGCAACCACCAGAGCTAGCCCATGCAATGGCGTTGCCCTGCATGTCGCTAATTGTGATTAGAGTGTTATTAAACGTGGAATTAACATGTGCAACGCCACGGCTAATATTTTTCTTAACTTTCTTCTTTGTACTAACTTTTGCCATTTTTTAGCCTACTTCTTTTTGCCTGCGATTGGTTTTGCCTTTCCTTTACGTGTGCGCGCATTTGTATGCGTGCGCTGACCACGAACTGGAAGTTTACGACGATGACGCAGACCACGGTATGAACCAAGATCCATCATCTGCTTAATGTTCATTGCAATTTCACGGCGTAAGTCACCTTCAACCGTAAAGTCAGCATCAATAAGCTCACGAATGCGAATAACTTCTGCATCCTCAAGCTGATGCACCCTTTTGTCAGATTCAACACGAGCTTTCTCGCATATCTTACGTGACTGAGTGTGCCCAATTCCATAAATGTAAGTCAACGCAATATCAATGCGTTTGCTTGTGGGTATATTTACACCGGCTATACGTGCCATAGCATTATTTCCAATATTTTATATTTAGTTATCATCTCTTTTCCCAGTTAAGGGAAACAACACAAATAGGACGCGCATCATATAGAGTCAGTGAAGCAAGTCAACGAAATTATAGTGTGTATAGAAAAAATCATTATAAAAGATTTTTTTCCTGCAATATTATTTCAATTGATTCGGTTACTGTTTCAATAGGTTGCTCACCATTAACTGCCCGGACACTCTTACTATGCTCATCCTGGTAGTAGGTCAAAACAGGGAGTGTTTGCTCCCTATATGTCACCAGTCTATGGGCAAAAGTCTCTGGGTTATCGTCTGCACGAGGTTCTTCCCCGGCAGCAATAGCTTGATCGCGGCGGTAAACGCTGCGCTTCTTTAGTTCATCGTCACTAACCTGAAAGTCAATAACGAGGCATATTTTTTGTTCTATCTCAGAAAGCATTGTGTCAAGGGCATTTGCTTGAGCAACAGTACGTGGGAACCCATCAAGAAGATAACCGTTCGTGCAATCATCTTTTCCAATTCTTTCTTTTATCATTCCAATAATAATATCATCTGAAACCAATGCGCCAGCTTCCATTAGTACAGACGCTTGCTTGCCAAGCTCTGTTCCTTCTTTAACGGCTGCTCTTAACATATCTCCAGTGGATAATTGAGGAATATTTAATAGGCCAGTTAATTTTTGAGCCTGCGTTCCTTTTCCAGCACCTGGAGGGCCAAATAAAATTATAGGATTCATTAGCGGCGCCCTTTTAGTTTAGCTTTGCGAATTAGACCTTCATATTGATGTGCTATTAAATGTGAATGAATCTGTGCAACAGTGTCCATTGTAACATTCACAACAATTAGAAGACTTGTTCCGCCAAGATAGAATGGAACCGAGTATTTTGCAATCAGTAGTTCTGGTATTGTACAAATTACTGAGAGGTAAATAGCGCCAACTAGTGTTAACCTAGTTAAGACATAATCAAGGTATTTAGCTGTACTTTTTCCCGGACGAATTCCTGGAATAAATCCGCCGTTCTTCTTTAAATTTTCTGCAGTTTCTTTCGGATTGAATTGTGGGCCGTGCTTGGCATAAAAGAAGCAAAAGAAAAATACACAAAGTACAAACAAGACAATATACATTGGTCGCCCGTGTGATAAATGCAGCGTTACAAAATCTGCCCAACCACTGCTATCAGCTCCTTCAGCGCCGCCATTAGCCGAGTTCTGGCTCATAAATCCAGCTAATGTTGCAGGGGCAAGAAGCAGAGAGCTGGCAAAAATAGGCGGTAAAACACCCGCAGTATTTAGCTTTAGTGGAAGATGTGAGTTTTCGCCGGATATAAGCTTATTCCCCATTTGCCGCTTGGGATATTGAACTAATATACGTCTTTGAGCTCGCTCAAAAAATACAATTGTTGTTATTAGAATTACCGCAAGAGCAAGAAATCCTAATATAAGAGGGGCTGCCATTTCCCCTGTTCGACCTAATTCAAGCGTGGTTGCAAGGGCATGGGGGAGTCCGGCAACAATACCGGTAAAAATAATTAAAGAAATGCCATTTCCAATACCGCGTTGTGTAATTTGTTCTCCTAACCACATTAAAAACATAGTTCCGCCAACAAGAGTAACCATTGTTGTTAAGCGGAACATCATTCCTGGGTCAAGAACTACATTAGACATGGATTCTAAAAAAGATGAAATGCCATAGGCTTGCGCACTTGCCATTAAAACGGTACCATAGCGTGTAATTTGCTGTAATTTCCTTCTTCCCGCTTCACCTTCTTTGCGCAAAGCTGCAAGGGAAGGGGTTGTAATTGTCATAAGCTGAACAACAATTGACACTGTAATGTAGGGCATAATGCTTAGTGCGAAAATAGTCATCCGCTGCAATGATCCACCTGAGAACATGTTGAACATGTCAAGCAGTCCGCCGCCTTGTTGGCGGAACATTTCAGCTAAAGCACGACTATCAATGCCCGGTAGGGGGATGTATGTGCCAAGACGGTACACTAATAGTGCGCCAATAACAAACCACAACCGCTTTTTAAGCTCAGTAGCTTTACCAAGAACACCAAAATTGATGTTCGCCGCTAGTTTGTCAGCAGTTGATGCCATGCACCGCCCCTAATCCGATAATGGTTATTTACAAAAAAGAGTAAAAAATAATTCTTAAAAACTACTTTTTATCAGCCTTTTTTGTTTCCTTTTTAGGCTTATCCCCCGCAGGTTCAGCCTTCTTATCCTGTGCAAGTGTAACTTTTCCACCTGCTTTTTCAACTGCAGTAATTGCAGCTTTTGATGCCGCATCTACTTCAATAGAAACTTTTGCAGTAAGTTCGCCTTTTGAAAGGAGCTTAATCCCATCTTCATTTCCTTTGGCTACACCTGCTTCAATTAATGCATCACGCGTGATTGTGCCCGCTTTTAGCTTCTTTGCATCTATAAATGATTGGATTACACCAATATTTATAGGCTCAAAAGTTTTGCGGTTATAATTATTGAAACCACGTTTAGGAAGGCGACGGTGAATAGGCATTTGCCCACCTTCAAATCCCTTGATGGCAACACCGGAACGTGATTTTTGTCCCTTATGTCCGCGTCCACAAGTTTTGCCTTTTCCAGAACCGATTCCTCGTCCTACACGAGTGGCGTTTTTACGAGCGCCATCATTGTCTTTAAGTTGATTGAGAGTCGTTGTCATGACTATCATCCTGTTTGATAGAGTTATGTTAGTTTTAGCTTATTCGCTAACGGTTACCAAGTGGCTGACTTTTTTAATCATGCCACGAACAGAAGGGGTATCCTCCAATTCGCGCGTGCGATTACGCTTATTAAGTCCCAAACCAACGAGTGTTGCTCTTTGGTCTTGCGGCCGTCCAATTGGACTACCTGTTTGGGTTACTTTTATTGTCTTTTTCGTCATATCATTACCTGCTTAATCTGCTTTTATTCAGCAACTGTATCATTTAATCTTTTTTCGTATTTTTTGATTCAGTTGCATCTGCTTCTTTGTTTGCAGACTTCTTGCCTAAACCTGCTTCACGTCGGCTAACAATTTCACTTACTTTCAATGATCTACGTGCCGCAGTATGTCGTGGTGAATGCGTGTTTTGTAGCGCATCAAACGTAGCATTAATCATGTTAAATGAATTTGAAGATCCAAGTGATTTTGCTACAACATCTTTAACACCTAATGCTTCAAAAACAGCACGCATAGGTCCGCCAGCAATAATTCCTGTACCGGCCGGTGCTGTGCGCAGAATAACTTTTCCTGCACCGGCAACACCAGTTACATCATGATGCAAGCATCTTCCTTCACGTAGCGGGATGCGGATCATGCTCTTTTTTGCATTCTCAGTTGCTTTACGCTTCGCATCCATTACTTCTTTGGCCTTTCCTTTGCCAAATCCTACACGTCCATTGCCATCGCCGACAATAACAAGTGCAGTGAAGCCAAACCTACGTCCACCTTTTACAACTTTGGCAGTACGGTTGATTCCAACTAGCTTGTCAATTAATTCACTGTCTTGTTTTTCGTTTTGCTTTATAGCCATTGTATTTTTTCCTTTATTTAAAATGCAAGACCAGCTTCACGAGCTGAGTCAGCTAAAGCTTTTACACGACCGTGATAGACAAAACCGCCTCGATCAAAAACTACGTCCCCAGCTTTTGCCTTTTTGGCTCTGCTGGCAACAAGTTTACCTACAGCAACTGCAGCTTCAACACCGCTACCGGAGTTTAGCTTTAGTTCCTTATCTTGTGACGAAGCGCTAGCAATAGTAATGCCATTGCTGTCATCAATAAGTTGGGCATAAATGTGCTTGTTTGTACGATGAACGGACAAACGAAGACGGTTACCTGCACGCTTCTTAAGGTTATAACGATTACGGCGTGTGCGTTTATCGAATAATGATTCTTTTGCTGGCATCTGTCAGCCTCCTTACTTCTTCTTACCTTCTTTGCGGCGAATAATTTCGTCCGCATATTTGATACCCTTACCTTTATAAGGTTCTGGGCGGCGATAGCTACGTATTACCGCGGCTACTTGTCCAACTTGCTGCTTATCCGCACCAAAAATTTCAATTTCAGTTGGCTTAGGGCATGTTATTTTAATGCCTTCAGGAACTGGAAAATTTACAGGATGAGAATAACCAAGGTTAAGCACAAGAGTTTTACCTTGCAGGGCTGCGCGGTAACCTACACCATTGATTTCTAATTTAATAGTAAATCCTTCTGATACGCCTTGAACCATATTAGCAACTAAGCTGCGTCCTAAGCCCCACATCGCGCGGGCGCGGTCGCTTTGGTCTTGCGGCTGGAGAACTACTTTATTGTCGTTCACCGAAACCGATACACCGGCAGGTAATTTGGTCTGTAACGTTCCTTTGCTACCTTTTACAGTAACTTGCTGTCCATCAATCGTGACATTTACGCCAGCTATGATGTCTACAGGCTTGCTTCCAATACGTGACATTCTGGCTTCTCCTAGAAAACGTTACATATTATTTCGCCGCCAATATTGGCTTGGCGAGCTTCGTAGTCAGCCATAACCCCTTTGGACGTGGAAAGGATAGAAATGCCCAATCCATTTTGTACCTTAGGGAGGTCGGAAATTGAAGAATATACACGCAATCCAAGTTTGGAAACGCGCTTAATCTTTTTAATAACCGGCTGACCTTCGTAATATTTAAGATCAATAGTCAGAACCTTAACACCAGTACGAATTTCTTCTTCACTGTAGCTACGGATATAACCTTCTTTAATTAATACTTCAAGAATTGCCTTCTTTATTTTTGAAGAAGGGCAATTAATTGAAGCTAGTCTAACTTGCTGTCCATTACGGATAGCAGTTAGCATATCAGCGATAGGATCACTTAGTGCCATAATCTTATACTCTTACTACCTGTTGTTAAACTTACTATTCTTATTCTTAATCAAACTAAAATTACCAGCTTGATTTAATAACACCCGGAATTTTACCATCCGATGCTAATTCACGAAATGCAATGCGAGATAATTTGAACTTACGATACACACCGCGTGGACGTCCTGTTAGGCCGCAACGATTACGTATCCGGTTCTTTGCACTATTGCGAGGAAGTTCAGCTAGCTTAAGCTGCGCTTCAAAACGCTCTTCAATAGGTGCATTTTTATCAAGAGCAATTGCTTTTAATTTTGCACGCTTTGCATCATATTTTTCTGCAAGTTTAATGCGCTTATTATTGCGTTCTACTGCACTGGACTTTGCCATTATATTAACTCCTATTATTTCCTGAAGGGCACATTAAATGCTTTTAAAAGCGCGCGGGCCTCATCAGCATTTTTTGCCGTAGTAACAATGGTAATGTCCATACCCCGGACTTTATCAACTTGATCATAATCAACTTCGGGAAAAACAATTTGCTCTTTTAATCCGAAAGTGAAGTTTCCATCTTTATCAAAACTTTTTGGGTTTAGTCCGCGGAAATCTCTAACCCGTGGAAGGGCTATATTAACTAGGCGGTCAAGAAACTCGTACATACGTTGATTACGAAGCGTTACTTTACATCCAAGTGGCATACCTTCACGTATTTTAAATGAAGCAATAGACTTTTTAGCCAAGGTAACAATAGGGCGCTGACCTGCGATAAGGCCCATTTGCTGGGCTGCCGCTGCAACAACTTTCTTGTCATCAACTCCCTCACCGACACCCATATTCAGAGTGATCTTCGTAATGGAAGGTATTTGCATTTCATTCGTATAACCAAACTCTTCTTTGAGGGATTTACGAATTTGTGAGTTATATAATTCTTTTAAACGCGCTGTCATCGTTTTTACTCCTAAACCTAAGCAATCACTTCGCCAGAATGTTTTGCAACACGAACTTTAGTGCCGTCTTCAAGTGTTTTGAAGCCTACACGTGTTGCAACGCCATCTTTTGGGTCGACCAAAGCAAGGTTAGAAAGCTGGATAGGTAGTTCTTTGGTAACTACACCACCAGCGTTTGCTGCACTCGGCTTTTCATGCCGCTTGACTGTATTAATTCCGGCTACAACTGCACGATTTTCTGTAGGTATAACCTTCAAAATTTCGCCTTTTTTGCCTTTGTCGCGTCCTGCGAGTACAATAACTGTATCGCCTTTTTTAATTTTCTGCATGGCTTTTACAACACTTCTGGAGCTAGTGAAACGATTTTCATAAATTTCTTGCTGCGCAATTCCCGTGTTACAGGGCCAAAGATACGAGTTCCAATAGGTTCTCCGCCTTTGCTTATAAGTACAGCAGCATTACTATCGAATCGGATGGCTGTGCCGTCCGGGCGATAAGTCTCTTTGCTTGTGCGAACGATAACTGCTCTATGCACATCACCTTTCTTTACCTTGCCGCGAGGGATTGCATCTTTAACAGATACAACGATAATGTCTCCTACACCAGCACAACGACGCTTAGAACCGCCGAGAACTTTGATGCACTGAACTTGGCGGGCGCCTGAGTTATCAGCGACATTCAGTCTTGTCTCTACATGAATCATTTTCTTATCCTTAATTTACTATAATTGTTTAGGCTTCAACTACTTCCCAAGTTTTTCGCTTTGAAATTGGTCGGCACTCAACAATTTTAACCGAATCACCAGTTTTATAGCGATTGTTCTCATCATGAGCAGCATACTTTTTAGTACGCGTAATAGTTTTCTTATACAGAGAGTGGGACAAACGTCTTTTCACTACAACTGTTATGGTTTTGTCGCTTTTGTCGCTAACGACAACACCTTGTAAAATACGCTTAGGCATATTATGGCTCCTTACGCCGCTTTCTTCTTGTTTTGATTAAGTAGAGTAACAACGCGCGCAATATCCTTACGAACTTGCTTGATGCGTGCTGTATTCTCAAGTTCACCAGTCACTTTTTGAAAGCGAAGGTTAAACTGTTCTTTTTTAAGGTCAGTCAATAATGACTGCAATTCCTCGGCGGACTTGCCGCGAATATCTGAAATACCCATCGTCCTCTCCTTAGTCGATACGTTTGACGAACTTCGTCTTTATTGGCAACTTGGCAGCTGCACGTTCAAACGCACCACGAGCAAGTTTCTCATCAACGCCATCCAATTCAAAAAGAATACGGCCTGGCTTTACTTTTGCTGCCCAATACTCAACAGCACCTTTACCTTTACCCTGACGTACTTCCAATGGCTTTGACGTCACCGGAGTGTCTGGGAAAATGCGAATCCATAATTTACCAACACGACGCATGTGTCGCATAATTGCACGACGTGATGCTTCAATCTGGCGTGCTGTTATACGCTCTGGTTCCAAAGCTTTCAAGCCATATTTTCCAAAATTTAACTCTGTTCCACCTTTTGCATTGCCATGAATGCGGCCTTTGCGTTGTTTGCGGAACTTTGTCTTCTTAGGCATTAACATAGTAATAGTCCTTTAAATCAGTATGTTAGCGTGCTTGTCCTGTCAGGCGTTTCTCGTGCGCCATTGGGTCATGCTGCATAATTTCTCCTTTGAAAATCCATACTTTTATGCCGATTACGCCATAGGTAGTATGGGCTTCATAGGTGCCATAATCAATATCTGCACGTAAAGTGTGTAAAGGAACACGTCCTTCACGATACCATTCCATTCGTGCAATTTCTGCACCAGCAAGTCGGCCAGAGCAGTTAATTCGGATGCCTTGCGCACCAAGACGCATTGCAGATTGAACCGAACGCTTCATCGCACGACGAAATGCAATTCGACGTTCAAGTTGTTGTGCGATGCTTTGCGCAACAAGTTTGGCATCAATTTCAGGCTTACGAATTTCAACAATATTTAAATGCACTTCATCGGATGTAAATGTACTGACTTTCTTACGAATAGTCTCAATGTCAGTACCTTTTTTTCCAATAATTATACCAGGCTTAGCTGTGTATAATGTAATGCGCATTTTTTTTGCAGAACGCTCAATGATTGTTCTTGAAATTGCTGCAGCTTCTAGTGTCTTCTCAATGTACTTACGAATTTTTAGGTCTTCATGCAATTTAACAGCGTAATCTTTATCGCCTGCAAACCAACGTGAGTCCCATGTACGATTGATGCTAACGCGTAGTCCGACCGGATTTACTTTTTGTCCCATCTTAATTCTCCTTGCGTTCAGCGACAGTGATCGAGATGTTGCTAAATGGTTTTAAAATACGTGCGGCACGTCCTCGTGCACGTGCACGAATACGCTTCATTACAAGGCCGCGGCCTACTTGTACATCAGAAACATAGAGTAAGTCTACGTCCAAGTTATGATTATTTTCTGCATTTGCAATTGCTGACTGAAGTAATTTTTTTACATCACGTGCAACAGCTTTGCGAGAAAATGTCAATTGAGTTAAAGCGTCTTCAACATTGCGGCCACGAATAAGTTCAGCAACAAGTCCTAATTTTTGTGGACTAGTGCGTAATGAACGCAATGTTGCTTTAGCTTCGTTATCGCTGAGGCGACGTGGAGTCGATGATTTTCCCATGATTACCTCCTAGCCTTTTTATCAGCGCCATGGCCGTTATATGTACGAGTTGGAGAGAATTCACCCAACTTATGGCCAACCATTTCTTCAACAATGGTAACCGGCACATGTTGTTTACCATTGTAAACACCAAATGTAAGCCCAACAAACTGAGGCAAAATGGTTGAACGGCGTGACCATGTTTTAATGATACCATGTTTACCTTCGGCCTCTTCTGCTTTTTTAAGCAGATAGCCGTCAATAAATGGACCTTTCCAGACTGAACGTGGCATAATTTACCCCTTATTTTTTCTTAGCGTGACGACTGGTCACGATATATTTGTTGCTTGGCTTCTTACGGTTCCGTGTGCGACCACCTTTAGCTGGCTTGCCCCAAGGGGAAACCGGGTGACGTCCACCGGATGTTTTTCCTTCACCACCACCATGTGGATGGTCAACAGGATTCATCGCAACTCCTCTAACATGAGGACGGCGACCTAACCAACGTGAGCGACCTGCTTTACCAATTTTTTGGTTTTGATGATCTTGATTGGATACTGCGCCAACAGTTGCCATGCATGTTGCCGGAACTCTACGAACTTCACCAGACTTCAAACGAATCAGTGCATAACCGCTATCTTTACCCGTAAGCTGAACATATGTTCCAGCAGAACGCGCAAGTTGTCCGCCTTTTCCTGGTTTTAATTCAACATTATGAAGAATTGTTCCAACAGGAATATTTTGCAAAGGAAGAGCATTCCCCGGCTTAATATCAGCATTATTACTTGCTACAACTATATCGCCAGCTTGAAGGCGCTGAGGTGCTAAAATATAAGCTAACTCACCATCTTTATACTTAATTAAGGCGATGCGTGCTGTGCGGTTAGGATCGTATTCAATACGCTCAACTGTAGCTTCAATATCAAATTTAGTGCGTTTGAAATCAATGATACGATATTTGCGCTTGTGCCCGCCGCCACGATGACGTGAGCTAATATGACCTTGGTTATCACGACCGCCAGTCTTATTAAGGCTTTCAGTCAATGTTTTCTCAGGCTTCCCCTTATGTAAATCAGAGCGGTCAGTTAGGACCAAGCCGCGCTGCGAAGGAGTAGTTGGATTAAAAGTTTTTAACGCCATCGTTATACTCCTGCCATAATGTCAATGGTTTGACCTTCAGCAAGTGTCACGATTGCCTTCTTGTAAGAAGGGCGTGTGCCAATGCGGCCACGGAACCGCTTAACTTTACCTTGCTGATTGATTGTATTAACCCCAGTTACTTTTACGTTAAACAACTGTTGAACCGCATCTTTAATTTGCGGTTTTGTTGCATCAACGCGTACTTTAAAAGTAACCTTATTATCCGCAGAAAGCATGGTTGCTTTCTCGGTAATAACAGGAGTGCGAATGATGTCATAAATAATTGGATTTACCATCGTTCATATCGCCTATGCAAGGCGCTCCTCTAGTTGTTTTACAGCATCAACAGTTAATACCAAGGCGTCGTGCTTCAGGATATCAAGTACATTAGCACCAATCCCCGGTAAAACATCAACATGTTTGATATTACGAATAGCTTTGCTGAAATTAGCATCTGGCGTACTGCCATCTATAAATAGTGCAGACTCAAGATCAAGGCCCGCCAACTTGCTAACCAAGTCTTTGGTTTTTGGTGCAGGTAAAGTTGCCGCATCAATAATAGTAAGTTTGCCTTCTGCAGCTTTCTGAGAAAGTGCAGATCTCAAGCCTAATGCTTTGATTTTCTTTGGAAGGCTATAAGCATGACTACGTACACGTGGGCCGTGAGCAACGCCACCTCCGCGCATATGTGGTCCTGCATTACTTCCTTGGCGTGCGTTACCAGTTCCTTTTTGACGGAAAGGCTTTTTAGTGGTTTTGGCAACTTCGCCACGCTCGAGAGTGCTATGCGTTCCAGCTTGTCTTTTGGCACGCTGCCATTCAACAACACGGTGCATAATATCGATGCGCGGTGTAATAGCAAAAATTGAATCATTTAGCTCAATCTCTTTGCCGGATTTATTATCCAATGTTAAGGTCTTAATTTTCATCGGATGCCTCCTTTGCTTCAGCAGTATCTGCAGAATTATCTGTTTCAGGAGCCGTATCAGCACTGTTTTCTTTCGCATTGCTTATAAGAGCGGCAGGGAAGGGAAGTCCTTCTGGGAGCTTAGCTTTTACAGCATCGCGAATAAGAACGAATCCACCTTTTGAGCCAGGTACTGCGCCTTTTACAGCGATTAGCCCTTCAATCTCATCGGTAGCAACGATTTCAAGGTTCATCGTAGTAACGCGCTCGTTACCCAAATGACCAGCCATCTTTTTGCCTTTGAATACGCGGCCAGGGTCTTGACATTGACCAGTTGAACCATGTGAACGGTGAGATATAGAAACACCATGCGTAGCTTCAAGGCCAGCAAAGTTATGACGTTTCATCGCACCGGCAAAACCTTTACCAATTGATGTTCCTGTAACGTCTACTTTTTGTCCTGGAATGAAATGCTTAGCAGATAATGTGTCGCCAACAGTAAGCAGTGCATCAGCAGAAACACGAAACTCAGTTAGTTTTGCTTTTGGCTCAACTTTTGCTTTTGCAAAGTGACCACGCTGCGGCTTATTAACATTTTTAACTTTACGCGGGAAGGCGCCAAGCTGAACGGCATTATAGCCATCACTATTCTCTGTTTTGACAGACACCACTTGGCAGCTATCAATTTGAAGTAGGGTAACCGGTATATGCTCACCTTTCTCAGTGAAGATACGGCTCATACCTACTTTTTTTGCTACGAGACCAGTTCGCATTACGCTGCCTCCATAATAACAATGTCAACTTCGACACCTGCCGGGAGGTCAAGTCTTCCAAGCGCCTCAAGTGTTTGTGGGTTACTATCCACAATATCAATTAGGCGTGCATGTGTGCGCATTTCAAATTGCTCACGGGATTTCTTATCCACGTGAGGTCCGCGCAGAACAGTGAAAACTTCACGTTTCTTCGGCAGAGGAACGGGGCCGCGCGATGCTGCGCCAGTTCTGCGAACAGTACTTACGATGTCACGTGCTGATTGGTCAATCAGACGGTGATCGAAAGCCTGCAACTTTATCCGAATTTTTTGCGATTCCATAATCTCGCTCTTCTTCTTTTTTTAGTTAAAACAAAAGCAAACGCGCGCCCCTGAAACAGGGGCGCGCTTGTTTGCACACTATCTACGCGATAATTTTGGATACTACGCCAGCTCCAACTGTTCTTCCACCTTCGCGAATAGCGAAGCGCAGTCCTTCAGTCATAGCGATCGGGTTAATTAGTTCCACGATCATTTTAGCGTTATC
>Ga0316204_10002002_pt1 | contig 49671 bp, 52 predicted proteins | sample 6monrhotite_MG_2_FD_205661 | JGI IMG/M metagenome (GOLD analysis project Ga0316204, IMG submission 205661) | Microbial mat bacterial communities from mineral coupon in-situ incubated in ocean water Damariscotta River, Maine, United States -... | ecosystem: Environmental > Aquatic > Marine >... | reverse complement strand
TAAAGCCATTGAAAACGGTGAAACCAAATACACAGCCGTCGATGGCACACCAGCGCTAAAGCAGGCCATTATAAACAAGTTTAAACGAGACAATAAACTTGATTATCAAGCAGACCAGATTCTGGTGTCATCCGGCGGCAAACAAAGTTTCTATAATTTATGTCAGGCAATACTCGATAAGGGCGACGAGGTTATTATCCCTGCTCCTTACTGGGTATCCTATCCTGACATGGTTTTACTCGCCGATGCCACTCCTGTGATTGTATTTGCGGGTAAAGAACAGAATTTCAAAATAACACCCGAACAACTCGATCAAGCATTAAACGAGAATACACGGTTATTTGTTTTAAATAGCCCTTCAAACCCTACGGGTGTTGCCTATTCTCATGACGAATTGCAAGCACTGGCCAAAGTATTGAAAAATTATCCTCACGTGTTAATCGCTACAGATGACATGTATGAGCACATCATCTGGCCGGAAAAGACTTTCTCAAATATTCTTATGACTGCACCTGAGTTATATGACCGTACTATTGTATTAAACGGCGTTTCTAAAGCTTATGCGATGACTGGCTGGCGTATTGGCTACGCTGCGGGCCCTGCGTCTCTAATCAAAAACATGAAAAAAATACAGTCTCAAAGTACGTCAAACCCCGCTTCTATTTCTCAAGCAGCCGCGCAAGCAGCGTTAGATGGCGACCAGGGTTGTATTACTTCGATGTTAGACGCTTTTAAGCAAAGACATGATTATCTGGTAGAAGCTTTAAATGAAATTGCTGGTTTTAGTTGCCTGCCTGGAGATGGGACATTTTATGCCTTTCCCGATGTCAGCGAAGCAATTGCTAATACTAACGATATTAACAATGACATCGAATTTGCTGAATATTTACTTGAAAAAACGGGTGTAGCAGTTATCCCTGGCTCTGCATTTGGCGCTGAAGGTTATATAAGACTGTCTTTTGCGACCAGTATTGAGCTTCTTAAGGACGCTGTTAGCCGTATAAAGAAGGTTATGTCGTAAGCCTTATTTTATTCATTAGTAAAGCCAAATACTATTGACCAACACCATAACAATCAGTAAGATAAGCGCCCTGAACTGATCCCCAATAGCTCAGTTGGTAGAGCAACGGACTGTTAATCCGTTTGTCCCTGGTTCGAGCCCAGGTTGGGGAGCCATTTTCATCAGACTTCTTTACTATTGATCCAAAGACGCAACATATCCCTTCAAATAAGCTTTAAAGTCGTCACCCAGATCCTTATGATTTACGCCATATTCTACTGTGGCAGCAAGGTATCCTAATTTACTACCACAATCATAACGCTGACCCTTGTACGCATAAGAGTAGACATCCTGCGTGTTCAACAAAGAGGCTATAGCATCCGTTAACTGGATTTCACCACCTGAACCTTTTTCGGTGTTCTCAAGTTCTGCAAATATTTCAGGGGTCAAAATATAACGCCCAACAACTGCGAGATTAGATGGCGCATTTTCAGGTAATGGTTTCTCGACAATACTATCTAATTTACCTGTTCTATCATCTAGCAACGCCGTTTTTACAATACCGTATTTATGCGTTTCTGAAGGGTCAACCTCCTCAACCGCTACAATACTGCTTTGTAACTTATCAAATTCATCACACATTTGAGATAAAGCAGGGTTTCGTCCACCATAAATCATGTCATCTGCGAGCAGAACTGCAAATGGTTCATCACCAACGACTTGTTTGGCACAAAGAACAGCATGTCCCAAGCCTAACGGACGCGACTGACGGATTGCGACCGCAGTAATATTATCAGGCAAAATATTTCTGACTTCTTCCAGTAAGTCATGTTTACCTGCATTTTCAAGCTGCATTTCTAGTTCATGCGACACATCGAAATGATCTTCGATTGCACGTTTACCACGTCCTGTTACAAAAATAATCTCTTCACAGCCTGCATCAATGGCTTCTTTAACTGCATATTGAATCAATGGTTTATCAACAACTGGTAACATTTCTTTAGGACTAGCCTTTGTAGCAGGCAAGAATCGTGTACCTAAACCCCCAACAGGAAAAACTGCTTTTTTTATCTTCATGAATATCTCGTGTATTGTTAATTTATTAAGTAATAATTACATTCTAACCAATTAATTCATCATTACAATGTTCATTTTCAATCTATCGGCAATGCAAATGCCATAATATCTACGGGGTGACAGACAGGTATATTTTCATTTCTATCAAATATAGATCTAAACTGTAATGCACAACCAATATTACTGGTAACCAATTCATCAAAATCTGTCTTAGAAAAATAATGACTAGCGGATTCTTTTAACTGGTTTGACCAATCAGGGTAATCTAATGAATAAGTACCCGCTGCCCCACAACATTTTATTTCGACTGGTGCTTTTTTAATAATCAACCCAGGAATACGACCTAAAAATCGGTCAATAATTTCTGTATTCTTTATGCCATTTCTTTGGGAGCAGGGATAATGAAGCAAGATAGTTTTTTTGATTTCTTTTAATTGTACACCAGTCCATTCTAATGTTTCCAAATAACTCACTATATCCATATAATTTACACTGGCATCATTCATTGGTAACTGAGAATCATTTAAGGTCACGGTACACGCTGATGCCAGACTCACGACTGCATCAATATCAAGCTGATTAAACACGTTTATATTTTTTTCTGTAAAAAACCTAGCTTGCTTTACATCACCATCATGCAGGTGCATGGCGCCACAGCATTGCTGGTTTTCAGGAACATAAACATCAATGCCTAAATAATTTAGAACACGAATAGCATTACTTATGCTTTTTTCATCAAACGATTCGTGAACACAACCTGTGAATAATGCAACAGTATGCCGACTCTTTATATTTGCACTGTATAAACGCTTTCTTTTCTTAGCTGGCTTTAACTGACTCAAGAAATACATAGCCTTAGTTAGCGTGGACCCAGCATTTGATGATAAATAAAAAAATAATTTAGATAATCCACTATAATAAAAAAGCGATGCAATAGATTTTAATAATTTTTTTCTTGTTGAAACAATTAACAGTATTTTTTTTAAAAAATTATTTGGTGGTCTTTGTGGCTTTAAATGCTCGCGCACGCCATCCATAATTTCAGCAAAAGGAACACTGGCCGGGCAACAACTTTCACATGAACGACATAATAAACAATGATCAAGATGCTCCAATAATATTGCGTCATGTTGAATATCAGATTGTAGTAACGCTGATATTAACGATATTCGTCCACGAGGTGACTCAGCTTCTGAACGAGCAATTTGATATGTCGGACAATGCGGCAAACACATACCACAAGAAACACATAAATCAGCTTTAGCTAGTAGTTGTTGAGGTGAGATTGTGTGGGCGTTCTGGCTCACGAAGAAAATATTGCCTTACAAAGAAAAATAATATTTAACTATATTACACTGATACAATGCTAATGTCAGCGCATTAGACTTTTTATCGCTATTTTATAATTTATATTTAAAATGAAAAGAGTCTCCGACAAGACCCTTTTATTGTTTATTTCTTAACTTTTTGCTTCCCTAAAATAATATTTTTTCGATTCGAAGCCAATATTTTTTTACCGATACCTTTTACATTAGCCAGATCATCAATCTTTTTAAATGAACCATGTTTTTTTCTGTATAACACGATTGCATTTGCTTTTTTTATACCCACACCTTTTAAATGTTGTGCCAGCATTTTGGCTGTAGCATGATTAATATCGACCTCCTGGGCATGAATAGCGAAAGATGAAAATAACAGAACAACAACAAGTAATAAACTTTTTACGGCTTTCATAATGATCTCCTTATAGCATTATGCAGCTTTATCTGCATAATGTTCCATTAACTCGATAATTTAATATCATCGATGAATCTATAAAATACAATATTTATTATTAGCTGGCAAAACCTATTTCAATATTTATTGACTTCAGCATAGCAACCGGGTCATCAGCTTGAGTAATTGGGCGCCCTATCACTAAATAGTTACTCCCTGCATTCATTGCTTCTGCAGGCGTCATAATACGTTTTTGATCACCAGTATCGCTTCCGACGGGTCTAATTCCCGGTGTTACCAAAAGAAAATCATCACCTAATGATTTATGCAATCCCTGTACTTCCTGAGATGAACAGACAACACCGTCTAAACCTGATTGCTGTGTTAATGTTGCCAGTCGTTGCACTTGTTCTTCAGGGCTACAACTTAATCCTAACTCTGTAAGATCGTTTTCGCCCATACTCGTTAATACCGTTACCGCGATAAGTAATGGCTTATCATTCCCTACATTTTCTATAGCTACTCTAGCTGCCTCCATCATCTTCCTGCCACCAGACGCATGCACATTCATCATCCAGACACCTAGGTCTGCGGCTGCAGCACAGGCTTTTGCGACAGTATTAGGTATATCATGAAATTTTAAATCCAGAAATACATCAAAGCCCTTGTTGACCAACTGCTTAACCAATTCTGGCCCTGAAGTTGTGAACAATTCTTTACCTATTTTCAATCGACAGGATCCTGGAGATAATTGATCGACAAACTCCATAACCTGGTCTTTGTTTGAGAAATCCAGTGCTACTATTACTGGAGATGAACTTTGTTTAGCCACCATAACAATGATTACCTTCTGTATTATTCCGCTTCGATACCTTTAATCGGCTTAACTGTATTCCATAACTTACAACCAGGACATTGCCAATGCATTGATTTACCATGAAACCCACATTCTTGACACTCATATACAGGCTTATCTTTTAAGAGGTTATCGATCAGATCTTTTAATATTGTCAGATTTTCACGAGCACGGCCTTCACTTCTCTCCAGGTTATGTTCCACCAGCCATTTGAGACCACGCACTGATGGTCGCTGCTTTAATTGATTGACCATCAACTGCATAGCTTGTTTGGCTTCACCTTTATTCAATAAAATATCAGCCTGATATAATAATGGCGTTATACCATCATAGCGCCCCATTATTTTTTCAAGTAATAACACCATGGCATTTGGTTTTTTTACATTATCGAAACAGGTCTGCATAGAAGAAATAACTTCTGGCAAATAATCCACATCCTTATCAAGTACTTTTTCAAAAAACTTTATCGCCTCATCACAATGACCTGCCTTCTGCTCTTGCTTTGCGAGCATGATGTTTGCACGAACACAGTTTTTGTCATAACTAAACGCTTGCTTCATACATTCATTCAATTGCTGTTGATCGCCTTCAAGCAGCGCTTTCTCTCCCATTTCACAACAATAATGCGCAATAATATGCCCACAGCCTTCACCTGTGCGTGATTCATATTTTTTCGATGTTTCTATTGCTTTTTCCCAATCTTGTTCTTGTTGATAAATATCAATTAAGTGCCGCAGAGCAGTAGCTGTTTGTGACTTATTATCTACCAAATCAATAAATATATTTTCGGCTCGATCCAATAAGCCCGCTTTCATATAGTCATGACCTAATTCCATCAACGCAAATGTTTTTTGGTGGTTGTTAAGTGCTGGCCTTGCAATCAAGTTTTGATGTATGCGAATAGCTCTATCCACTTCGCCTCTTTTTCTAAACAAACTTCCTAGGGCAAGGTGGGTTTCAGCTGTATCATTATCAACTTCAGCCATCCGTATAAATACTTCAATAGCCTTATCTGGCTGTTCATTTAACAGATAATTCAGACCCTTAAAATAATCTGAGCTAATATCGAAACAAGGCTTTTTATGTGTATCTTTACTGCGCTTAGCAGCAATCCATCCTGAGGCTGCTGCGATAGGTAACAACAACCATAACAATTCATACATTAGTCACTATCCTTTAATGGTAAGCGTCTAAGATTAACTAATTCTTTCTCACTTACTGAAACTTCCTTTTTCAATTTAGCATTTTTACTTTTCAATTTAAGAATCACAATCATGCTTGCAAACACACCAAGAAACGCACCCGCAGCTAGTGAAAATACAATCAAGAGTGATAATGGATAAGTCGACTGCCCAAAATAGTAATTAATACTAACTACCTCGGCATTCAATACCGAAAACAATATTGCAATTAATGCAACGATAGTAATGATAATGGCAGATATTAGCTTCATGCTCTTTCCAGTACTTTATGTCATTTAATAAGGTGATTCGTCTTTATCATAACGTACTCTGGTAAATTCATGAAGAACTCGTTATCGATCTCCCATAAATTATATACAATCACTATAAACCAAAATTACTCCCTCTATACCGACAACATAAGGCAATTAACATCCAAAAAAAAACCACCTATAAAGGCAGTTTTTTTTAAACAATGTTACAGCTGCGAAGCATTACATAGTTGCTTCTACAAGCGGATGTTCACTCTTACTATTATCAACACGCTCTCTAAGTTCTTTACCAGGCTTAAAGTGAGGAACATGCTTACCCGGTAGCGTTACGGAATCACCGGTTTTAGGGTTCCTACCAACGCGTGGTGGCCTGAAATGTAATGAGAAACTACCAAAACCTCTAATCTCAATACGTTCACCCGTAGCAAGTGACTGACTCATCTGCTCAAGTAAGCTTTTTACTGCTAACTCAACATCTTTATATGCAAGATGACTCTGCTTTCGAGCCAAAGATTCTATTAATTCTGATTTTGTCATTATTTTTATCCCGTATCACTAGAAGGCCGTCCTTGGCCCCATAATTTTCCTGATTTTCTTATTTATAGCCTTTATTTTGATAAAAATCAATGGAAAGTCAATACCTTAATCAGATTGATTGTCCATTTGTTCTTTCAAAATGTCACCTAAAGTAGCAGCACCACCACCTTCAGTAGACCGCGTATAGTCTTCTATCGCCTTAGCCTCATCTTCATTATCCTTAGCCTTGATAGACAACGCTATGATGCGGTTTTTGCGATCAACGCCCATGAATTTAGCTTCAACCTCTTCGCCTACAGTCAGGACTGTTCTGGCATCTTCAACACGATCACGTGCAAGCTCAGAAGCTCTGAGGATACCTTCAATGTCACCACCCAGGTCGATAACAGCTGCTTTAGCATCAACTTCTTTAACGATACCCTTAACAATAGTGCCCTTGGCATTTTCAGCAACAAAGTTTGAGTACGGGTCTTTATCCATCTGCTTCAGGCCTAGAGAGATACGCTCACGTTCAGGGTCTATAGCCAGGATAATAGCCTCTATCTCATCGCCTTTCTTGAAGTCGCGAATAGCTTCTTCGCCTGTTGCGTTCCAGGAGATATCAGACAAGTGGATCAAACCGTCAATGCTGCCGTCCAGTCCAACAAAGATACCGAAGTCAGTGATTGACTTGATATTGCCAGAGATCTTGTCACCTTTACTATGAGTAGTAGAGAAGTCTTCCCATGGATTAGTTTGACACTGTTTCATGCCTAGTGAAATACGACGACGTTCTTCATCGATATCCAAAACAATAACTTCAACTTCCTGTCCTAAGTGAACAACCTTGGCAGGATTAACGTTTTTGTTAGTCCAATCCATTTCAGAAACGTGTACCAGACCTTCAACGCCTTCTTCCAGCTCAACGAAACAACCGTAATCAGCTATGTTAGTCACTTTACCAGATAGACGCTTTCTTTCAGGATAACGCTCAGCTATTCCGCGCCATGGATCATCACCCATCTGTTTAAGACCTAATGAAACACGATTCTTCTCACGATCAAAACGCAGGATCTTAACTTCGATCTCATCACCAACATTAACGATTTCTGAAGGATGTTTAACGCGTTTCCACGCCATGTCTGTAATATGTAACAAACCATCAATACCACCCAAATCAACGAATGCACCGTAATCAGTAAGGTTCTTGATAACACCTTTAGTGATACCACCTTCTTCCAGATTTTGCAGAATAACTTCGCGCTCTTCACTGTATTCTTTTTCAACTACAGCACGACGAGAAACAACAACGTTATTACGTTGTTTATCTAACTTGATAACCTTAAATTCTAGCTCTTTACCTTCGAGGTAAGTCGCGTCTCTAACTGGGCGCACATCAACAAGTGAGCCAGGAAGGAATGCACGAATGTTCTTAACTTCAACGGTGAAACCACCTTTAACCTTACCGCTAATAATACCGGTAACAATTTCTTCTTTTTCCTGGGCTTCTTCAAGGAATTTCCAAGCTTGTGCGCGTTTTGCTTTTTCGCGTGAAAGACGTGTTTCACCAAAGCCATCTTCGAGTGATTCGAGAGCAATCTCGACTTCTTCACCGATCTCAACTTCAAGCTTACCGCTTTCATCATAAAACTGGTCTATTGGAATACTGCCTTCAGATTTAAGGCCAGCATTAACGACAACTACATCGTTACGGATATCGACGATCAAACCCGTCAGGATAGTGCCTTGGCGCATATCATTGATCGCCAAGCTTTCTTCAAATAATTCTGCAAAACTTTCAGTCATTGGTTATAAATCCCAGCCCACTAGTGGCTTTCATTGCGTTATATATCTGTGACGTTTACTTCAGGCAATTCACAGTTTGTTAATTTTCATTGAATAGTTTTTTGCCACTGAGCTATCCAACAAGTTCATTTCAATTTTCTTCGTACAGACCATATTTCTGTAACAACACAAAAACAGACTCCACCACTTCATCGATTGTTAAATCAGAAGTATCCAGAATCTCGGCATCGTCTGCCGGCTTTAATGGCGCTACTGTTCTGCTTGAATCTCGTTCGTCTCTCTCTGAAATTTCGCGAGAAAGACTATCGATATTAACATTTATTCCTTTTTCTTTCAACTGTTTAAGACGCCTTGACGCCCTTTCTTCAGCACTCGCAGTAAGGAAAATCTTTAAGGGGGCATTCGGAAAGATCACCGTTCCCATATCACGACCGTCTGCAACTAGGCCTGGGGAATGCAAAAAAGCATGTTGACGATTAACCAATGCCTGTCGGACTTCCGGAATAGCTGCAATGATAGAAGCATTGTTTCCAGCGGTTTCTGTGCGGATATCATTCGTCACATCCTGCCCTTCAAGCACAATACGTATTTGATTATTAGTATCAGGTACAAATGCGACATCAAGGGTTTCCGCAATCCCTGCTATCTTATTTTTATCATTAAAATCAATAGCATGATTAATTGCTGCTAATGCCGTCAATCGATATAACGCCCCACTATCAAGCATATTCCAGCCTAATTTGCCTGCCACAATAGCCGAAATAGTACCTTTTCCTGTTCCGCTTGGACCATCAATAGTAACCACAGATGGTTCTGCGGAATGCTTTGCATCAGCTTGCATAGACTAATTCTCTATTTATATTATTCAGATGTAATGGATAGACCAAGACGACTGGCCAATTCAATAAAACCAGGAAAGGATGTGTTTACATTGTCGCAATCTTCGATAACAACCTCGCCCTGGCTACGAAGCGCCGCTATGGCAAATGACATAGATATTCGATGATCGTCATGACTCAAAACCGTCCCACCATCAAGCGTACCTCCCTTAATGATAATTCCATCTTCAGTAGGCTTGGCATCGATACCCATAATTTTTAACCCATCAGCCATAACTTGAATGCGATCACTCTCTTTCACACGCAACTCTTTAGCACCGGTAAGCACCGTTTCACCTTCTGCACAGGAAGCGGCAACAAACAACACGGGAAATTCATCAATTGCTAAAGGCACAAGTGTTTCCGGAATTGTTATGCCTTTTAGCCGACTAGATTGGATACGAATATCTGCAACTGGTTCTCCCCCCACTACTTTTTCGTTGCTGATTTCTATACTAGCGCCCATGAGCCTTAATATATCAATAACACCCGTTCTCGTTGGGTTGACGCCGACATGTTCCAGCGTGATATCAGAACCTTCAGCGATACTCGCACCTACCATAAAAAATGCAGCAGAAGAAATATCGGCTGGTACATCAATAGACGTTCCTTGCAGCTTGCCTTTGCCACGTAAACAAACAGTAGAGCCGTTACGGTTTACGCTATAACCAAATCCTTGCAGCATACGTTCCGTATGATCACGTGTAGGCGCAGGCTCTGTTACACACGTTTTACCATCAGCATACAAGCCTGCCAGCAATAGGCATGACTTTATCTGCGCACTCGCAACTGGCAAAGTATAATCAATACCATTTAAAGCCTTACCCGACGAAATATTAATGGGTGATGTACCATTTTGTGTTGCCGTTATAGTTGCCCCCATCTGTAGAAGTGGATCAATAACACGACGCATGGGACGTGAAGACAATGACCTGTCCCCAGTTAATACTGTATTAAATGCCTGTCCAGCTAAAAGACCAGACATTAAACGCATTGATGTCCCAGAGTTCCCCAAATAAAGATCATCTTCTGGCTTTTGCAGGCCATTCATACCTACACCATGAACCGTTACCTTCCCATTTATAGGACCTTCGATTTTTACACCCATAGCCTGAAAAGCCTTCAATGTCGCAAGACTATCATCACCTTCAAGGAAACCTGTCACCTCTGTGATACCTTCCGCCAGTGAGCCAAGCATAATCGACCGATGTGATATAGACTTGTCCCCAGGCACACGCGCTGAACCTGATAAACACCCACCGGCATTTGCTCTGAATGTAACTGTAGGTGCTGAAGAATTCGACATAATGATTGCCTGTAAATATTTTTAAAAGAGGTTCAGGTAGACTGCGTATAAGCGTCTCGTATTGCTTTGGCGCGTGCAAATAATTTTTCAATGCTGTCCAGGTCTGCACTGACAATCAATTGCTTTAATGCTTCAAGGTCCTTGATGTACATGTCCATAATCTTAATAATAGCATCGCTATTTTCAACACAGATATCACGCCACATAACAGGATCACTGGATGCAATGCGAGTAAAATCACGGAAACCACCTGCTGCGTATTGAAAGATTTCATCGCTGTCACTCATCTGTGACAAAGTATCAACCAAACCAAACGCCAAAACATGTGGTAGATGACTGGTAGCTGCAAGCACTTCGTCATGATGAGTGACTGACATACATTGAACATTGGCGCCAGTTTCTTCCCACATTGAAGTAACACGTTGAATATCAGCTTGTGAATTTTCTTCTAATGGCGTCAGTATAATTTTTCTATCTTTAAATAAATCCGCGAATGAAGCATCAACACCACTTTTCTCAGTCCCTGCGATTGGATGACCCGGAACAAATTGTGACAACGATTGCTTCAAGCCTTTCCTTGCAGCGAGCTCCACACTACTTTTAGCGCTACCAACGTCAGTGATAACTACGCCATCGTCGATGACACTATCTATTTTCTCAAACAACGACTGCATCGCCCGTAGTGGAACAGACAATACTATCATGTCAGCACCTTTCACAGCCTCGACTACGTCTGTCGTATATTCATCTATGACACCTAGGTCAATGGCGCGTTGCAAATGGGATTCACTACGACCACAGCCAATCACAGTCTTACAGGCATTCTTTGCACGTAAGGCTCTGGCCAATGAGCCCCCAATTAATCCTACACCAATAATACATAATCGATTAATCATTTAAGAACACCTGGCATATCTTTTAAGGCATTAAGAAAACGTGTATTGTGTTCTTCTGCTCCAATCGTAACCCGTAAGTAGTCTTTCAAACTATAATTACTGATTGGACGAATAATAATACCTGCCCTCAACATGTTTTCGTACACAGCCTCACCAGATAAAGCTGTTTTGAAACTTATAAAGTTACCCACTGAAGGAATATATTCCAAATCCATTTCATCAAAAGCATTGCTTAATTGAACTAAGCCTTTGGCATTGGATTCGATACTTTTATTCAAATGATCCACATCATCAATTGCGGCTATTGCTGCCGCTTGTGCAAGACTATTCGTATTAAAAGGCTGCCTTACCCGATTTAATAAATTAGCCAAATCGGGATGTGACACTGAATAACCGATTCGTAAACCTGCAAGACCATACACTTTTGAAAATGTTCTGGTTATCAGCAAATTCGGGTACTTCTCTATCCAGGGTATAGAATTTGGATAATTCGAATCTGATACATATTCAACATAAGCTTCATCAAGTACAATAATAATATTATCCGGAATATCTTTTATGAAAGACTCCAGGCTTTTGTCATCGATCCAGGTGCCTGTCGGATTATTTGGATTAGCAATAAAGATAACCCTTGTCTGTTCATCTACCTGCTTCCGCATGTTTTTTAGATTATGCCCGTACGGCATATCAGACTGCGATAAATTAGGCTCCGCAATATGCAAATCCGCTCCAACTGCCATACTAACAAGCGGATAAACTGCAAATGCATGTTTAGAAAAAACAGCATTGAAGCCAGGTGCTAAAAACACTCTTGCTACAAACTCTAAAATATCATTAGAACCATTACCCAGTGTAATGCATGACATATCAACACCATGCTTTTTCGCAAGTGTAGATTTTAATGCAAATCCATTTCCGTCCGGGTAGAGCTCAAGGCTGCTTATATTTTGCTGGCAAGCTTCTAATGCTTTCTTACTTGGGCCTAATGGATTCTCATTTGATGCAAGCTTAATAATGTTTGAAATACCATATTCACGTTCCAGGTCTGCAATAGGTTTGCCTGGCTCATATGGCGTTAGACTTTGCACACCAGACACAGCTAATGAACTGAAATGTTTACTAAGATCAACCATGGTATTTTACAAAACGGCCCGAGGGTATGAACCTAACACTTTAAATAAAGATGTTTCTTTTTCAAGATCAGCAAGTGCTTTTATGACTGCAGGGTCGTTAACGTGTCCTTCTATATCAACAAAAAATACATAATCCCACATTCCACGTCTTGAAGGCCTGGATTCTATTCTCGTCAAACTGATCCCATTTTGAGACAACGGCATTAATAAACTTTGTAAGGCACCTGTTTTATTATCAGCAGAAATTAATAACGACGTTTTATCAGACTGACTAGATTCCACCAGTTGTTTACCTATAATTAAAAAACGTGTTGTATTATTCGGCTCATCTTCAATATTGGCAAACAAGGTATTCAGTTTGTAGATCTCTGCTGCAGTGTCACTTGCAATTGCAGCAGCCCCTGTTTCATTTGCCGCCAACATGGCTGCCTCTGCATTACTGCTAACAGCTATACGCTCAGCGTGAGGTAAATGCGAATCTAACCAACGACGGCACTGTCCCAATGATTGCTGATGTGAATAAATTTTAGTTATTTCATCAACTGATTGAACTACCGACAAAAAATGATGATGGATTCTTAACTCAACTTCTCCACAAATCTTTAAATCAGAGTGTAAAAACATATCAAGCGTGTGATTAACGACACCTTCTGTCGAATTTTCTACCGGAACGACACCATAGTGCGCAGAACCCGAGTCCACTTCGCGAAACACTTCATCAATCGCAGTCAATGGAACGGTTTCAACTGAATGACCGAAATGTTTTAAGGCCGCTGCTTGGGTAAACGTCCCTTCAGGGCCTAAAAAGGCAATCTTTAATACTTCCTCGAGGGCCAGGCATGCAGATATAATTTCACGAAATAACCTAGCTATTTCTTCATTGCTAAGTGGACCTTTATTTCGATCTTGCACTGTTCTCAGAATATCTGCTTCACGTTCTGGACGATAAAAGTTTACTTTTTCACCTGACGCCTGTTTTATTTCTGCAACAACTTGAGCACATTGCGCGCGCTCATTAATTAAAGCCTGAATTTTCTCATCCAGTGCATCAATTTGCATGCGAATATCAGAAAGGTTTTTTTGTTTACTCATTCCATTACACCGGAAGCTGAATTTACAGCGTTCTAACTGAAAGTATACCGTCTATTTTTGATAAAGCATCAATAGTCTCTGTTGGTACTTCTGCATCAACATCGATTAAAGTATAAGCCAATTCACCTTTAGACTTATTCAACATATCCAAAATATTCAACCCTGCATCTGCAATAGCGGTTGAAACTTGACCAAGCATATTAGGTGTATTTGAATTCGAAACAGCTAATCGAAAACCACCAGTACGGGACATCTCTACAGTCGGGAAATTGACTGAATTAATAATATTTCCATTTTCAAGATAATCGCTTACCTGTTCAGCCACCATCACTGCACAATTATCTTCAGCCTCTTGAGTCGAAGCTCCAAGATGAGGCAATGTAATAACACGAGGATGATCTTTTAATAAATTACTCGGAAAATCACAAACGTAAGCATACGCTTTACCACTATCAAGTGCTTCAACCATTGCTTCATCATCAATAATACCGTTACGTGCAAAATTAAGAATAACGATATTATCTTTCATGATTTTCAGACGGTCTGCATTAATCAGATTTTTCGTTGCGTCGATAAGTGGCACATGGAAAGTAACAAAATCTGATTTCGATAATAAATCATCAACACTTGCTGCTTGCTGAACCTTTGAAGACAACTGCCATGCTCCCTGTACAGTTATCTGAGGATCAAAGCCAATAACATTCATACCCAAATCTAATGCTGCATTTGCGACACGTATACCTATCGCACCTAAGCCAATAACGCCTAAAGTACGGCCGGGCAATTCAAAGCCAACAAAATCTTTTTTTCCAGCCTCTACATTTTTATTGATAACCGCATCCTCACCTTCAAGGCCCTTCGCAAAACCCCAAGACTGGCAAATGTTCCTGCAGGCTATTAACATACCAGCGATAACCAGTTCTTTTACGGCATTTGAATTTGCACCCGGTGCATTGAAAACAGGTATTCCCTTTTTACTCATTTTATCAACAGGTATATTATTTACGCCAGCACCTGCGCGGCCAACCGCTTTTAGCGACTCTGGTAGATCCATATCATGCATCTTGAATGATCGCAGAAGGATGCCATCGGGATGTTGAATTTCAGATGCCACTTCATATTTATCGCGAGGTAATTTCTCCAGACCTTTTACTGCTATGTTATTAAGAGTAAGTATTTTGTACATGATTAAACTAATTCCTGTTATCAATCTTTAAAAATATTATGCGTGTTCTGCTTCGAACGCTTTCATAAATTCAATAAGCGTATCAATTCCAGCTTCCGGCATCGCATTATAGATACTAGCCCTCATGCCACCAACTGACCGATGACCTTTCAAAGTAACAAGCCCTTTAGTTATCGCTCCTTTTAGAAAAACCGCATCCAGTTCTGAATCAGCAAGCGTAAAAGGCACGTTCATCCAGGAGCGAGAACGAACTTCTACCGGGTTTTGATAAAAACTAGACTCGTCAACAGCCGCATACAGCTTAGCCGCCTTACGTTCATTGATTTCAGCCATAGCATCCAACCCACCATTATCAATCAACCACTCAAACACCAGACCAGCCAAATACATGCCATAAGTCGGAGGCGTATTGTACATAGAATCATTTGTTGCGTGAATGCTATATTGAAACATAGAAGGCGTGCCTTCTTGCGCATCTGCGATCAAGTCTTCGCGAATGATAACTATCGTTAAGCCTGCAGGACCTATATTTTTTTGTGCGCCTGCATAGATAACACCAAATTTTGAAACGTCGATTGGTCGCGATAAAATCGTTGAGGACATATCGGCAATTAATGGCACATCACCTGTTTCCGGTATAAATGGAAATTCAACCCCACCAATTGTTTCGTTTGGCGTGTAATGAACATAAGCTGCTTCCGGATTAAGTTTATAATCAGACTCTTTAGGCGTTGCTGAAAAATTATTATCTTCACCACTCCAGACTACATTAACATCACAATAACGCTTAGCTTCAGCAATGGCCTTTTTAGACCATGCGCCGGTATTGAAATAATCCGCTGATTTTTTTTCAACAGCAAGATTCATTGGCAACATAGCAAATTGACTACTTGCACCACCTTGCAAGAAAAGCACTTTATAATTCTCGGGAATAGCCATTAATTGTCTCAGATCAGCTTCTGCTTTAGCTGCAATCGACATGAAATCTTTGCCACGGTGACTCATTTCCATCACTGACATACCGCTATCATGCCAGTCGAGCATTTCCTGTTTTGCTTTGCTTAATACCGCTTCTGGCAACATTGCCGGACCTGCACTGAAATTAAAGAGCCGTGACATGATAACTTCTACTCCTGGATTAAATAATTTTAAGAATCTGAATCTTGTTCTTCAGTTAAATCAATCGACTCACCTTCTTCTTCATCAAGACTGGCAATCCGTTCAACTCCGACTAGTTTTTCATCTTTACTGATTGAAATCAGTCGAACACCCTGAGTATTTCTACCCATAACTGATATCTCTTGAATACGTGTTCTTACAAGGGTTCCACCGTTGCTAATCAGCATGATTTCATCTTTATCGCAAACCTGGTCTGCTCCAACTACTTCACCATTTCGGTCATTAACTGTTATACCGATAACACCTTGACCACCTCGTTTATGTACCGGGTAATCATCAATTAAGGTACGCTTTCCATACCCTGATTCGGTTGCAGTTAATATTTCACCTTCACCAACAATAATAAGCGCGATAACAGATTGATTTTCAGCCAGCCTGATACCTCTCACACCACAGGCTGTTCTGCCCATAGGCCTTACATCGTCTTCGCTAAATCGAATTGCTTTACCCGCATTACTAAATAACATTACATCTTGCTGGCCGTCGGTAATCGACACACCTATTAAATGATCATCATCACGTAGTTCGACTGCAATAATTCCACTTGCCCTTGGGCGGGAGAAATCAGATAACGGTGTTTTCTTCACAGTACCGCTACTCGTGGCCATGAATATAAACTGATCTTCACTGAATTCTTTAACGGGGAGAATGGCGGTTATACGTTCATCTTCCTGTAAAGGTAATAAATTAACGATAGGTTTACCACGAGCGGTACGACTGGCTTGAGGTAATTCATAAACTTTCAACCAATAGGCTTTACCTAAACTAGAAAAGCACAAAATAGTGTCATGCGTATTGGCAATAAATAATTTATCGACAAAATCCTCTTCTTTAACACTGGTCGCTGCCTTTCCTTTGCCTCCACGTTTTTGTGCTGCATAAACAGTAAGCGGCTGTGATTTTGCATAACCCGCATGAGATAATGTAACGACAACATCTTCAGGGTTAATCAGATCTTCAAGATTAAGGTCTTCCTGAACTGTAACAATATCTGTGCGACGTTCGTCTCCATATTGATCAATGATCTCCTGGAATTCCTCAACAATAACTTCTTTTAACCGCTCAGGATTACCTAATATTTCCAGTAACTCATCAATTTTTCCAAGCAAGTCTTTATACTCATTAACTATCTTATCTTGCTCAAGACCAGTAAGACGCTGCAAGCGTAATTCAAGTATAGCCTGAGCCTGAGCTTCAGATAACTTGTATTGATCGCCATGTAAGCCATACTCAACAGCCAGTTCTTCAGGTTTAGACGCTTCGGCACCCGCACGTTCCAGCATGCTCGAAACTACACCTGACTTCCAGGTACGCGACATCAAACCTACTTTAGCTTCAGCAGGACCTGCTGATTTTTTAATTAATGCAATAACTTCATCTATATTTGCCAGTGCTACTGCCTGACCTTCTAATATATGAGCACGTTCCCTTGCTTTGCGTAAATCAAACATCGTCCGTCTTGTAACAACTTCACGACGATGACGAATAAAACACTCTAAAATTTGCTTAAGATTTAATAATCGTGGTTGACCATCAACCAGGGCCACCATGTTAATACCGAAGACAGTTTGCATCTGAGTGTGCTGATAAAGATTGTTCTGTATAACTTCAGCAACCTCACCCCGTTTTAATTCTATTACCATGCGCATACCGTCTTTATCAGACTCATCACGTAATTCAGAAATACCTTCGATTTTTTTATCTTTTACCAGCTCGGCGATTTTTTCCATTAAACGCGCTTTGTTAACTTGATAAGGCAATTCAGTAACAATAATGCGTTCTCTGTTGTTTCCGTGTTCTTCGACTGATGTACGAGCTCGAACTTTTATTCGCCCACGACCTGTTCTGTATGCTTCATGTATACCACTTGAACCATTAATGCTTGCGGCAGTAGGAAAATCTGGTCCAGGTACAAATTCCATTAGCTCAGCTATGCTTAATTCGGCATTTTCAATTAATGCTATGCATGCTTTCATTACCTCAACTATATTATGAGGTGGAATATTAGTTGCCATTCCAACAGCAATACCAGCCGAACCATTTACTAATAAACTAGGTACTCGTGCAGGTAAAACCGTAGGTTCTCTCTCAGATTCATCATAGTTAGTGACGAAATCAACCGTATCTTTTTCAAGATCGGCTAATAATTCATGTGCAATCTTTGACATACGTACTTCTGTGTAACGCATGGCAGCTGGAGAATCACCATCAACTGAACCGAAATTACCTTGACCATCAACCAACATGTAACGAAGCGAAAAAGGTTGCGCCATACGTACAATAGTGTCATAGACCGCAGTATCACCATGCGGATGATATTTACCGATGACATCACCAACGACACGAGCTGATTTTTTGTAAGGTTTATTCCAGTCGTTGCCAAGTATATTCATGGCGTACAGGACTCTACGATGAACAGGCTTTAAGCCATCTCTGACGTCAGGTAACGCACGACCTACGATGACACTCATGGCATAATCCAGATAGGACTGCCTCATTTCGTCTTCAAGATTGACGGGTAGTACTTCTTTGGCAAATTCAGCCATAGGTATAATAAATTCCCTTAATTCGGTACAAAATGCCTGTAAATATCAAAAATTGAGAAATCAGGCCACTTATCACCCAAATCATACCACAAGCCTTCACCCACTTCATTATAAATAAAAGCGCTTAAATCGGCTCTGAGCGCTTCTGGCGTCAAATAGATGAAAAAATATATTTTTTTAAAGAAAGGAAAAGTTCAGTTTTAAACTTTGATTTTGATTATCATTAGTAAAATTTTATTAGCTAACTATCCGTTCATTAAATTTATCATTTTAGCTGCATTTGGCTGCATAATAACGCCCTTTTCGGTGACAATCGCGTCAATAAGCTTTGCAGGCGTTACATCAAAAACCGGATTCCATGCCTGACTTCCTTTTGCAGCAAAATATTGACCATTTAATTGCATCAATTCATCCTGTCCACGCTGTTCTATCGGTATCAAATCACCCGATTCCAGATTCATATCAATAGTCGAAGTAGGTGCAACTACCATGAATTTCACATGATGGTAACGAGCAGATATTGCAGCCGCGTAAGTACCGATTTTATTTGCAATATCCCCATTTGCAGCGATCCGATCAGAACCAACAATAACCCAGCTAATATTGCCCTGTTTCATTAAATGTGCTGAAGCCGAATCAACAATTAACGATACCGGAATCCCATCTTTAACTAATTCCCATGCCGTTAATCTTGACCCTTGCAACCAGGGGCGCGTTTCATCAGCGTAAACATGCTCTATTTTGCCGGCCTTAAATGCACTTCGAATTACGCCTAAAGCGGTGCCATAACCGGCAGTAGCCAGAGAGCCTGTATTGCAATGGGTAATGACCTGACTTCCACTATCAATCAACTCTGCCCCCAAGTCACCCATCTTCTGATTTATCTGAATATCCTCAGTCAGCATGCTTTGGGCTTTTTGCAATAACGTTGCATGAGGATTATTTGTACCGCAATCTTTTATCAGCATGTTCATCTGTTCGATTGCCCATGCTAGATTCACGGCTGTTGGCCTAGCCGCTGCCAGCAACTTCAAATCCGATGCTATGACATGTTTCCACTGCTCGCCGTGCTGCTGATAACAAGCTTTGGCAGCTAATACAACACCAAATGCCGCCGTCACACCAATTGCTGGTGCGCCTCTTACAACCATAAGTTTAATTGCATCGATAACATCGTTAAGACTTTCACAAACAAAATCAATCTCTTTATCTGGTAAATATCGCTGATCCAGCAGTACTAATGCATCATCACGCCACGCTATGGCTCGGATTGAATCATTTGACATGACTACTCAAAGTGCTCCAGGCGATAACCATGTTGATATATTGAGCTTAGGTTCCAGCCTTTATCTTTTGTTAGATCAAGCTTATTACGTATGCGACTAATATGCGTATCCACTGTACGTGTCTTTAAATCAGAGCTTTTCCCCCATATACTTTCCAATATATTGCCACGAGATAAAATTTTTCCAGGGTTTCTGAATAAAAAGTAAGAAAGATCAAATTCCTTGTGCGTTAGTTCAATTTCCTGGCCGTCCTTTTTAAGAATTTTATTAACCGGATCAAAACTAAACTCTTCAACTTCAAGAATCTGCTTGTCATCAATAGCCGGGGAATGTCGGCGAACAATAGCATTGATTCTAGCAACCATTTCACCGCTACGTATTGGCTTTGTCATGTAGTCATCAGCTCCACAACTCAGTCCATGAACAATATCTTCTTCTGTGTCACGTGCTGTCACGAATAGAACTGGGGTATACGCATTCAACTCTGAGCGCATCCATTTAACAATTTCATCTCCATTTATATCGGGTAATTGCCAATCCAACATAACGAGATCATAAGTTTCATGGATGATATCTCTCATGAAAGACTTTCCATCATGAAAACAAAAACATTGGTACCCTGCCTTTTCGAGCATTAATTTAACCAATTTACTTTGGCTAGAATCATCTTCAACCAATGCAATTCTCATGAACTCTCTCCTAAAAACAAAATCACCTTCTCCCCTAAATCCGATACTTCACGATTTAATAAGGTCAGTATAACCAATCCCCTACCCACTATAAATAAAATATGATAATTTCAATTACTTATCTTTCTATAAATAGATTAATATATGTCAATCACTCATCAAACCATGACCATATAATATGCAAAAAATTGACATCATCATTGAAGCTGGCTGGATTATTCCAGTCGAACCCGCTAATACCATACTGGAAGATACCAGTATTGCCATAAATAATGGTGTTATCCTCGAAATACTCAAGACTGAACGAGCACGTATTAAATACCAACCTGATACTCAACACTGTCTTCCTAACCATGTTCTTACACCCGGGTTTATCAATACTCACACTCATGCATCAATGTCACTACTAAGAGGACTAGCTGATGACATGCCGCTTATGCAATGGTTACAAGATCACATCTGGCCAGCAGAAACCCAACATGTGAACGAGACATTTGTCAGAGATGGAACTCAACTCGCCATTGCAGAAATGCTGCGCAGCGGCACAACCTGCTTTAACGACATGTATTTTTATCCCGATATCACTGCAAAAGTTGCGATTGAATCCGGCATCAGGGCAGTAGTTGGATTAATTGTACTCGACTCGCCAACAATATGGGCCTCTAATGCAGATGAATATATAGACAAGGGGCTCGAAGTTAATGATTATTTAAGGGATCATGAGCTAGTTAGTACGGCTTTTGCTCCACATGCCCCTTATACGGTTTCAGATAGCCCATTACAGCGCATACAAATGCTCACGAATGAAGTTGATATACCTATCCATATGCATGTACATGAAACCATTGATGAGATACAACATAGCATCAAAACATATAATATGCGCCCAATTGAGCGCCTAAAAAAACTTGGCTTGTTATCACCCAATTTACTTGCTGTTCACATGACCCAGCTTGAAGAAAATGAAATTGCCGATATTGCGGAAAATGGCGTCCACGTTATTCACTGTCCTGAATCTAATTTAAAACTTGCCAGTGGTTTTTGCCCAGTAAGCACCCTCACAGAAACGGGTGTTAATGTAGCGCTAGGAACAGATGGTGCAGCCAGCAATAACGACCTTGATATGTGTGGCGAAATGCGTACAGCCGCATTACTCGCCAAGGGTATTACAAAGAACGCGAGTAACTTACCTGCAACACAAGCACTGGAAATGGCAACATTAAATGGCGCTCGCGCATTGGGCCTGGATAGCAAAACAGGCAGTCTGGTTGCTGGAAAAGCAGCCGATATTATCGCAATTGATTTAAACTCGATAGAAATGCAACCACTATATAACCCCGTTTCTCAACTGGTTTATGCCGGCAGTCGTGATAAAATAACGGACGTATGGGTAAACGGACAACACCTTTTATCTAATAGGCAATTAACCCGCCTGAATGAACAAGAAATCCTGGATAAAGCAAAAAGTTGGCAACAACAAGTACAAAGCTGAATTTAATATGACACAAACTAGCCTCAATGTAGATCCACAAGAAATCAAAAAATTTGAAGACCTCGCATCACGCTGGTGGGATCCAAATAGTGAATTCAAGCCACTGCATGAAATCAACCCATTGCGTCTTAACTTTATAAACCAAAATGCCGATATAGCCGGTAAAACTGTGCTGGATGTTGGTTGTGGAGGCGGAATACTAGCTGAAAGCATGGCGGCCAAAGGTGCCAATGTAACCGGCATCGATATGGGAGCAGCACCATTAAACGTTGCCAAACTACACTTGCTTGAGTCTGACCAAACAGTGGAATACAAACAAATAACTGCTGAAGATATGGCAAAAGAAAAACCTGCGCACTTCGATGTTGTTACCTGCATGGAAATGCTGGAGCATGTACCTGACCCCTCTTCAATTATTCAATCATGTTTTGAGCTAGTTAAACCAGGCGGCCATGTCTTCTTCTCTACCATCAATCGCAATCCTAAATCATACCTGCTTGCAATTATTGGCGCCGAATACATTCTGCGCATGTTACCAAAAGGTACCCACGACTACCGTAAATTCATTAAACCATCCGAGTTACACCGATGGGCGAGACAAGCCGGACTAAACATTCATAAACTAATTGGCATGACGTACAACCCATTAACTAAAATATATAGTCTGGGTGATGATGTCGACGTTAATTATATAATGTATGCACAACGCCCCGCCGACTAACTAAACACGAATGTTACAAACAATTTTATTCGATCTGGATGGCACTCTGTTAGATACAGCGCCTGACCTTGCCTATGCGCTCAATACATTAAGACAAGAACAGAATCTAACATCACTTGCTTATGAAAAAATCCGCCCAATTGTTTCTCACGGTGGTCAGGCACTGATAGCTTTGGGATTTAACCATGTCGATAAAGCAGAACATGAGCCACTCAGAACTAGACTCCTCGAAATATACCTGGACAATATTGCTAACAAAACATCATTATTTCCAGGCATGGATAATGTTCTTGAATATATAGAATCTAATCAGATGCAATGGGGTGTCGTCACTAATAAACCGTCATGGTTAACTGACCCGCTTATGAAAGCACTTGATTTATATGACCGTTCTGTCTGCGTTATCAGTGGTGACACGACTGAAAATCGTAAACCTCACCCACAGCCAATCTTACATGCTTGCTCACTCAGCGGACGATCTATTGATGAATGCCTGTATATTGGAGACGCAGAACGTGATATTAAGGCTGGTAAAGCGGCTGGCATGAAGACACTGGTAGCATTATATGGCTACATTGAAGAACAAGATAATCCCTCTATATGGGGTGCCGACGATTATGTTGAATCACCAGAAGAAATAATTAGCTGGCTACAACAACAGAATCAATAAATTCCCTGCTACTAGCATGAATATTAAGTTATCATAACTCACCATGACTACTGTAATAACCACTGAATTCATTCTTTTTATTCTATTGGCCTTTCTTATAGGCTGGTTAATTCCTTCTTCGTATCTGCATAAAATAATTTCTGGCTTAAGGCTACAGCAATCTAAACTAGAGTCCGCACTGGAAACCGAAAAAAAACTCGCCGAACAACAACAACGAACACATGATATAACGATTAAGGACATGACTAATACTTTTAGTGCCTTGTCAGGAGAGGCGCTAAAAAATAATAGCGAGTCTTTTTTAAAGTTAGCACAAGACAAATTACAACAATTCCAATTGCATGCACAGAAAGATCTGGACCACCGTGAAAAATCAGTCGAAAACCTTGTCAAACCAATCAAGGAAGCACTCGATAAAACAGAAAAGCAAATGCGTCAGATAGAAAATGATCGTAAAGAAGCCTATGGCTCATTAACGCACCACTTGGAAACCATGGCACAAACCCAGACATTACTTCAAAGTGAAACGCGAAACCTTGTTCAAGCACTACGTCGACCTGAAGTACGTGGTCAATGGGGTGAAATTACACTAAAAAGACTAGCCGAACTTGCCGGCATGGTAGAATACTGTGATTTTTTTGAGCAAGAACATACACAAACTGAGGGCACAGCTATTCGACCTGACATGATTGTGCGCTTACCTGCTGGTAGAGAAATAATTGTTGATGTTAAAACCCCTCTAGATGCATACATAAGCGCCATAGAAGCAAAAGATGATGAAGAACGAGAAAAAGAATTAACCCGTCATGTCCGTAATGTACGAAACCGCGTACGTGAACTTGCAAGCAAATCATATTGGAGCCAATTCAAAAACTCACCTGATTTTGTTGTCTTATTTATTCCTGGCGATCAGTTTCTGTCTGCGGCACTCGAAAGAGATCATGCTCTGCTAGAAGACGCACTCAAACAAAAAGTAATTCTGGCTACACCAACCAGCTTAGTAGCATTACTTCGAGCAATCGCTTATGGCTGGAGACAAGAAGCATTAGCCGAAAATGCTGATAAAATAAGGCAACTTGGTGAAGACTTGTATAAACGATTAGCAACTTTTGGCGATCACTTAACCAAACTTGGAAAAAATCTTGGTAGTAGCGTAGATAGCTTCAATAAAACAATTGGTTCACTCGAAAGACAAGTTATTCCTGGAGCCAAAAAATTACACGAACTAGGTATTCAGACACGTAAACAACTAGACACGCCCGAGCCAATAGAAAAAGCTATTCGCTCATTGGAAAAAGAATAAATTAACAAGTCATGGCAATCTGTAAAATTGAACAGGCATATAAACATTGCCAAAAACTCACCTCAAGTCATTATGAAAATTTTCCTGTTGCCTCCATCTTACTACCTAAGAAGTTACGTAAGCCTATTAGCGCTATTTATGCCTTTGCAAGAATGACCGATGACTATGCTGACGAAGGGGATATACCAAAAGAAAAAAGACATAAGCTACTTCATGCCGCCAAAAAAGATCTAATCCTCGCAGCCAATCAAACACCAAAAAGCGATCCGATTTTTATTGCACTCGCAGATACCCTTGCAAAACACCCCTCATTATTAGAGCAACTTTTAAAGCTCCTAATAGCATTCAATCAAGATGTCGACAAAGAACGATACGCATCTTTTGGCGAAGTTATGGATTACTGTAGACATTCTGCTAATCCTATTGGTCATATGTTACTCATTCTTTTTAATGCTGACACCGAAAAAAATATCGCATATTCAGATGCTATCTGCTCTGCTCTACAGATCATAAACTTTCTTCAAGACATTCAATCCGATTACCTCCAACGCAATCGGGTCTATATGCCAATTGATGAAATGCATCAACACAAAATAACAGAAGAAAACTTTACCGATCAAACTCCTTCAGCGTTCACAACAAACTTCATTAATTTTCAGGTGCAACGCGTACTAAAATTACTCCAGGCCGGAGCACCACTAGGCTTATCCCTGAAAGGTAGGATTGGTTTTGAGCTAAGAATGATCACCTTAGGTGGATGGCTAACGCTAAAGAAAGTAAATGATCTAAATGGCAACTTAAATACATCGCCAAAGTTAAATAAAAAAGACTGGTTATGGATTTTTTTACGCGCCTTTAGTACACGTTTTATTATATACTTAAAAAAATTATCGCCGATACCAATATCTCAATGACACCAGATCAATATTGCCAACAAAAGACGTCTCAAAGCGGATCAAGTTTTTATTATAGCTTTCTGTTTTTGCCTCCTGTAAAACGACAAGCTATCACTGCTGTTTATACGTTCTGTCGTGAAGCAGATGACATCGTTGATGAATGCCTAGACCCATCAACGGCAGAAACAAAATTAAACTGGTGGCGCGGAGAAATAACCAATCTTTTCGCAAACAAACCCAGTCATCCTGTTTCACATGCACTCACCGATGCTTTAAAAACATTTGATCTACATAAAGAGTATTTTGATGAAATTATAGATGGCATGCAAATGGATTTACATGTCACGCATTACCAAACTTTTAACGATTTGCTTTTATATTGCCACCGCGCTGCTGGCGTTGTCGGATTACTTGCAACAGAAATTTTTGGATACCAAAATAAAGACACCTTAAAGTTTGCAGAAAACCTTGGTATTGCATTTCAATTAACTAATATCATTAGAGATATAAAAGAAGACGCATTACGTGGCCGAGTCTATCTACCACTGGAAGACCTGGATAAATTCAACGTAAACGCTGAAGATTTTCAATTGCCTAATACAAAAGATACCGTCAAACAACTTATTCAGTTCCAAATAGAACGAGCAAAGGATTATTACACTAAAGCATTCAAATACCTACCCGCTGAAGACAGGCACAAACAACGCAGTGCTGTCATTATGTCCAGCATTTATAAAACGATTTTAACCGAAATCGAAAAAGATGACTTTAGGATTATGGAACACAGAATCAAACTTACTCCGTTACGTAAATTCTGGATTGCCTGGAAAACCGCCCGCCGTGAAAAAAAACATTTCCGATAACTATAATCAATCACCCATCATAGTTGCAGGCGGAGGGTGGTCTGGACTCGCTGCAGCAGTTAAACTAACATCAGAAGGTCATAAAGTTAGACTAATTGAAGCTTCACCAGAATTAGGTGGACGCGCACGCACTATTAATACTAATCACATGCAGCTAGATAACGGGCAGCATATCTTATTAGGTGCGTACAAAAATACACTTGAGCTCACTAAATTACTTAACCTCAAGGAGTCTGATTTATTCACAAGAAAACATCTAAACCTGAAAATTCAAGATCGAAACAATTGCTTTCACATTCAATCTACATCACTACCTAGTCCATTTCATATGCTACTAGCTTTAGTATCTGCGAAAGGCATTAGCATCAAAGAGAAGATATTAATCAGTTACTGCTGGTTTTTTATGTTAGCAAATCAATTCAAAACAAAAAGAGATACATCTGTCCTAGATTATTTAAAAAAACACAAACAAAGCGACAATATTATCAAGATTTTTTGGGAACCCTTATGCATTGGTGCATTGAATACTCTAACCAATAAAGCGTCTATGCAAGTATTTCTAGCTGTACTAAAACATAGCTTCACCCAAAAAAGCGCTTATAGCGATATATTACTCCCTAAAAAATGCTTAGGCGATCTATTACCTGTACCAGCGGCTGAATTCATAAATGATAATGGTGGAAGAGTGTCAACCGGCGTCCGACTTTTAGAAATACAAACCAACAGTCATATGATACATAATGTGAGAACAAACGAGAGCCAACTACAGTGCGAGCACCTTATCCTTGCGACACCTTATCAACAAACCCTAAAATTATTATCAACCATACCTAAACAATCAAAACTTGTTTCACAGTTACAAAAACTCTGTCCCGAGCCAATCACAACACTTTATCTTCAATATCCCGAAACAGTTAAAATCAATAACGACATGATTGGTTTTGTAGACACCACGACTCAGTGGCTCATTGATCGAAAATCCTGCGGTCAGCCCGGCCTGATAGCTGCCATAATAAGCGCTAGCGGACCACATGCAGACATGGAAAAGCACATATTAACTAAAATGATTATTTCTGAAATAAAAACGCTGTTTCCAGACTGGCCAGAACCTATCAGTACAAAATTAATTCGTGAGAAACATGCTACTTTCTCCTGCCATACAGGAATTAATCATCTCAGACCAATTAGTGGTAATATTGGTCATAATATATGGCTAGCAGGTGATTATACCGATACCGGCCTGCCTGCTACAATCGAAGGGGCTGTGTTAAGCGGATTAGAATGCGCTTCAAAATTAATACAAACCATTAAACGAACTAAGGAATAAACCATGCCTCATTACCAGGCTGATAGTCAACTACTAAAAGACCGAATAATTCTCATCACGGGTGCTGCGAGTGGATTAGGAAAGGCAATCGCGCTAGCCTATGCACAACATGGTGCAACCACTATTTTGTTAGATAAAAACGTCGCCAATCTTGAGGCGCTCTCTGATGAAATTGAAAGTCTTGGTTATCCACAAGCAGCCTTATACCCATTAGATTTAGGCGGTGCAACTGTTGAACAATATGTTGAAATGGCAGAAACGATTGATAAAGAATTTGGAAAGCTAGATGGGCTAGTACACAATGCCGCCGTTATGGGTCCTATTACACCAATCCACATTTACTCACCAGAAGATTGGTACAAAGTATTGCAAATCAATTTGAATGCTCCGTTTCTAATTAATCAGAGCTGTATTCCATTATTAAATGAATCCGATGATGCCAGCATGTTATTTGTTTCAGATGCATGTGGCCAGCAAGGCAGTGCCTATTGGGGAGCTTATGGTGTAAGTAAGTCTGCACAAGAAAATATGATGCAAATTCTTGCAGATGAACTTGAATCAAACACCAACATAAGAGTGAACAGCATTGACCCTGGTAACATCAGAACTCAAATGCGTGCATTTGCTTATCCTGGTGAAGATCCAGAAACATTACCAACACCTGAACAAGTCATTCCCGGCTTTCTTTATTTAATGGGTTCAGATAGCAAGGACTTTAATGGTAGATCATTTACGGCAGAAGATTTCATTTAGAGACTTTTTATTTCATTAGGTCAACCTTAATGCCTTTGCTTAACATGTCTTCATTTACTTTCTGTAGGTAACGCTGGAAGCTAGGATATTTTTTATAACTACCAGTAGAGACATAATTCATAGCACCTGAAATATGAAATGTTCTGAAATATGCTTCCGTCCTAAAAACCTCATCTCCTGATTTATTAAAAAATAATAAACTAGGCGTGTGCTGAATATTCATTGATTCTGCCCACTTGGATATCCTTACTCTTTTTCCTTTCGGTGTTACCATTATGCCTTTAGAATATTTATCTAGTAACACTACATTAAATGGCTTTATAGACTCTTTTACCTCAGGCATTTTCATGATATCAAGATGCAACTCATCACATAAAACGCATTCTCGTTTCTCGAATAAGACTAATAAGGGCTTTGAACTCGTCTTCAATGTATTCGCAAGATTGTATGGGGGCTGCAAATAGGAATCCTGAATGTGCAACTTACCTGTAGATTTAACACTTTTTTTATTTTTATAAAACTGTGAAAAACTTAATTGAGTTTCCTTTTTTGTCGCCACATAATCAAGTGCCGCACTAAATTTATCCGGATAATAATAACCATTAATTCTCAGCGCTACTTTTCCCTGTTCATCGAAGAAAATCATAGTGGGTGTATACATCACTTTTAGTGCCGCTGCAAAATCTTTTTCTATTGTTTCTTTCCCATCAAGGTCTATAACTTCTTTGTCACCCCACATATTAATAGCTATGATATCAAAATTAGATTTCATCTTGTGTACAATATCTTTATTAGTGAAGTTTACCTTTAACAACTTTTCACAATAGGGACAACCATCCTGATAAAAATAGATAACAACACGTTTACCATTTTTACTGGCTTCTTTAACGTCTTCATTTAATTCCATAAATGAAAGTTTGAACCAGTCAGGTTTTTCATGAAATCCAGGGTTCACCATGCCTTCAGCCAAATTTTGATGAGGCGCAGCTGACATTACAATGCCTGAAAAAAGAAAACATAACACAATAACAATGCTGCTCAGAAAACGATTATTCATAGTATTACCTTCAATATTTAACTCATTATCTATTCCATATAGACGCGACTATATACAAAAAGTTGCCGCTCTAGTAATAATTTTACCGTCAATTATATGACATATTTGAATACTGAACTTCATATATTTTTTTATCTTATTGTTTTGTATGAGATTATTAATTTATTCATGATGTTGGCATAAATCTCGCATTACTTATCACAGATAAAATTGATAGGTATTAAATATGGCGTTACAAACCGGTGTCATCACAAAACAAACCGAACAACAACAAGATATTTTAAATACTATGCAGACAAATAAAAAAGTTGAAATACAGCATTCGTTAAAGAATAAAACAATTCGGTCCCTAGAGCTAAGCAATCGCTTACATAGCACACTTGACCTCGATAAACTATTCGAGATCTATAGTATTGAAGCCAAGCGAAATGTTGTATTTGATAGCATAGGCTATAGCCACCCTTCTGATACCTACTCTTTCAAGAATGGCAGTCGCAAAAGACACTCATGCCAATATCGCTTGTTAATGGGCGGTCAAAATCTTGGTGAAATAGAATTTACTCGCAGTAAAAAGTTTACCGAGCCTGAGACAGTTAAAATTGAATATTTATTGTCTAGCTTACTTAATCCTTTACATAACAGCTTAATGTATAAGGAAGCAGTACTTAACTCACAAATTGATCCTTTAACAAATGTTAATAATCGAAGTGCATTTGATAGCAGCCTTAGTAGAGAAATATCACTCGCAAATAGACATAACAACGATTTTGCTTTAATTGTATTGGATATCGATAAGTTTAAAGATATTAACGATACCCATGGGCATTTGTTTGGTGACTGTGTGTTACGCGATGTTGCAAAGTGCATCAATGATTGTATCCGAGACTCAGATATGGTTTTTCGTTATGGCGGTGAAGAATTCGTTATTCTTTTAAGTAACACAATAGAAAAAGGCGCTTACCATTTAGCTGAGAGAATACGTATTTCAATTGAACAAATGACCTGTAAATACGGTGAAAATTCGACTAGCGTCACAGTAAGCCAGGGCATTGGCTGCATGAAAAAAGATGAACATGAAACTGCTTTATTTGAACGTGCTGATAAAGCCCTATACAAAGCAAAAAACAGCGGAAGAAATCAGACTATTCTTGCTAAGTAATAAGCATATAACCCAAACTGGGGAAATGCCTTCTAATAGTGATTATATTGCTAATATAATCAGTCAACCGTAATATTCACCCCCATGTCTATACAGAGCCATGCGAGGCAACTCAGCATATTACAGAACTAAATGTTGCCTTAAAGTAATATGCTCTTTTTAGACTATTTAATTTATTGTAGAATACAACACATTAAATATTCAATGACAGGTTTATCATGAGCGAAATAATGGCAGTCATCCTAAATGGATCAGCTGAGCTTGAATACGATCGAAACAAACAGCTACCCGAACATCAGGCGCTCTATCTGGATAAAATGGATGAGAAGATGGATCTAGGCATTTTGATCGCCGATAAAAAAGTATTAAACCCAGACATAAATCAAAAAGCTCAATTTATTGCATCAAACCTTTTTCATGCCATTAAAGGTAATGATGAAGCAATGGCAGCATCAATGTGCACTTACCTGGCAGTACGTATTCAAGACTTGAAACAGATTAAGATGGTAGAACAGGATGATGGCGTTTCAATTGATTTAATATTTGATGAAGAGTACAAAAATCAGGTTGCTGTTACGTTCAAGCACTAACCACACTGCAAAGAAACTTTCTTTTCGCCATCTTTATCATTTATATCTATAGCTGTCAGGTTTTTGTATCGCTCAGCCAAATAAATGGATGTCGTTCTTATTAACCCTTGATTATTATCTTCCAGTCCTTCTATTAGCTTAAAAGCAACATAATGTAATCTTTGGTTTAAATCTGGGTGACTTATAAAGCCATCGTGCAACTTAAATCCTAAATCCATGTCCTTATCCATTCTATCAAGAAACAACCGTTCTTGCCCTGGCAGCCTTTTTGGCTCAGTATATTGATGAATAATATTGTGATTCAAAGTAACAATAAACAAAATTAAACTCTTTTAATTATTTGTCTTCAGAATAGTATTTATTCTTGTTCGCATACGTTCTTCATCGTTATAATCATGTTGCACATGCCAGTAGTTAGTTCGAGCCTGTAAAAGCAAAGAAGGAAAACTGCTTACCCCTACACTTCTGGTAAATTCAATTTCAGATTGTAATTCTTGATTTACCTCATCACTATTTAAATGTGATGAGAACAACGTAGTATCCAAACCCATTTCGTTAGCAATACTCAATAATACTTCATCATCCGATGGATTTTTCGCATCCTTATAATATGCCTTTTGAATAGCTTTAGTCATCATCACATCATATAAATCACCTTGTCTACGCGCAGCAATCACTGCACGGCAGGCAGGATAAGTTGAACGTCTAGGTTTGTTTTCTTTCCAAAAATCGAAGTTAAATGTCACACCAGGAACCTCATGTTCTATTGTAGCCCAGGTGTTTTCCAACATCTCTTGCATTTCTGTCGGCATCGGTTCATTAGTATCTTTTGCCAACCCACCCAATATTCTTTTTACAACAAGATCATCAGGTAGCTTTTTTAGTAATCTCTCAAACACAGCATCAAAACTCCAGCACCAACTACACATTGGATCATGAAAATACAATAATACTTTCTGTTCTGCTATTGAGCTCATATTATTTTGATAACCAATTTATTAATGTTTAGTAATTAGTAATTTAAGCCAAATCAACACAAAGTAAAGGCCGGCTATTATACCGGCCTTTACTTACTAACTTTCTAACAGTCTATTTAAATGATCTAAATCATTAAATACTTTCCAGACACCTCCTCCAGTATAAACACGTTTTTCCCATGCATCCAGACGTTTAAGGTAATCACGAGGATCAATATTATCACTTCTCAGCTTAGTTACATTCAAAGCGATAACTTTTGTGTCAACAAGTGGTATATCGAAATTACGCACATGCCCTTTTACCAGGTCTTCCTCCAAATCAGAAAAAATAACAATAAATTTCTGTTTTGCGTTGGTTTCCCTAAGGTAATCGGATGCTTGTAAAATTGCGCCTGATATATCGGTATGGCGACTTGGTTTAGCACCGGCAACAAAATCATCCAGTTTTCTTTTAAATTGATGCTTCTGTGCCGTAGCTGTACTTGGCCTTAGATCAAAAGTGACTTTAGCAACGATATCTTTTTCACTAAAGCTACCACTATCAATTTTTGCTAATGCCAATGAATCGCCACTATTAAGGTTTGCCAATAAATAATTCACGATCTTCTGTGCCTTATTAATCTCCTTTGTGTAGGTACCTGACACATCGATCAACATATAAACACCTTTTGTTTTAGGGGTTGTATCACCACCACAGGCACTCAATAGCGTACAAAGCATCGTTATTAATGTGTATTTGATAATTTTCATTACTTGTTACCTCCTGCATTTTCTATATCACCGATTTCACTCTCATCTTTTTTGTGTACTTGTTTATACTGCCGAGCCCACTGCTCCAGTGTTAATGGGAGAAAGATAATCATGTCATAAGCATGTGTACTAATACGGCCTATTTGCTCAGTTAACTGCATAAACAGATTTGACACGTAAACCATCATGCGAACAATCCCTACTGCTATCAGACCAATCACCGTTCGACTGGAATGAATAAACGACTCTAATGGTATTGCTACAAACGCCAGAGCAAACGGTAATACAAAGCCCATCACCATTTGACCTACAGATGGAATCCATCTGAACTCAACATTACTTGTAGCCACACCTGAAAGTGACTGCATCAATACTTCGCGGTCCATAGATAACAAGTCACGCATATAGGCTAAGGAAGCCTCAACACTAGCCAGGATAGTCAAAATGACTAACGATACAATCATCATCCGTTTACGCATTTTGTCATCCATGCTTCCTATTAAAGAAAACAGGTTCGTAATTTGCAAAGACTCCAGTAAAAACAAACCCATTGCTACCTCAATCATGATAATAACCATGGCTGCAATATCGGCTGTTTTCCAACCGGCTATCTCATTAGTGCCACCCACCATTTCCGACATAGGTAAGGCAATTAATTGAAAGTTAATTACACCACCAAGAATAGCGATAACTAATACCAGAGTAGATATGAAAAACTGCGTTAACGAAGATGTACTAAGCAGACTTGCAACCTTGTCTTCTTCATTTTTGATTTTCTCATAAACTTCCATTTGCTTATCTATGTGTTCCGCTCGGTCACTTAGATCAGTAATCGATTTACTCATGCCGCTCACTGTCTGTGACAGACTGCGCCATGATGGAAGCATTTTTTTCAAATACTGCAAACGATTAGAACTACTCTTACGATATTCCTTCATGGTTTCATCATGCGACTTTTCAAGAGAATCCTGAATATTTTCCAGAATCTTATCAACCGCACTATCACCATTACCTTTCACTTTTGAAATAGCTTCAACCGCTTCCAGCCAATCAGGAGGTGAAGGCGGCGTTTCATTTGAAGCCTGATAGTCGGCTTCTATCTGATTGATCGTATCAGTAATATTTCGTTGTACAGCAGGGTAACCACTAAGGTCCAGAGCAACCAGACTATTAACACGATGAAATTCACGCTCAATCAATCGCTCGGTCGACAGCTTACCCTCATGTAAAATAACCTGCTTGTTACGCTTGACTATATTTTGTTCAAACCCTGTCAAGGTATCAGACGTTACTTTAAATGCTGTATTGAGTAGCCCGGTAATAGACGAAATAAATCGATGCCCAGACTGTCTTCCAAGATACATGGCCAATATAATAAGCACCGCCCAAATCACGACTGACGTAGACGGGTTATCAGACCAAAGTAATAACAAGTTTGTTGTATTCATAAATCACCTCATATTTTTACAATTTTAAATTTTTTGGATCAGGCAAAACAAAACCCGTCCGCTTGGTATATTTATAACAAGCAGCTGTAAAAAAACTGTGAAAAAAAGGGATTTAAATGAAAGGAAAGCTTTAAGTTATTGTTTAATATTAAATAAATATGCAGACTTATGGCGTATCTTTTGCCTCAGCATTAGCAGATTGCCTTTCCTGATCATATAACAACTTAAGTTGTTCAACTGGCAATACATCATCCATATTAAAAATATAGCCTTTAAATGTAGACTTGTTTGGCTTCTTATTTGACTGAGGTTTTTTATTGCGTAGCCCGGAAATAATTTTAAGAATTAACAAGATTAACATGACACTGATACTTAAAGCTCCAACCTTTAACGAGGCAAGAAAGTTACCGGCCGCAGTTATGATAGCTGCCCCGATAAGCAAAAAAATGGGGCCTATAATGAGTGCGGATTTTGATTTTGCATCATACACATCATCAAAATCGCGATGATCCCAGATAAGTAGTTCAACAGACTGTCCGGTCTTATAGGAAAACGTAATATCACCTCCATGGCTTGCTTTAGCCTTAACACAGGTTCCGTCACGTCGCTGATATTCATAGATAGGGGTATAACTGATTTTTTCCTCAGTCTTTACTTTTCCGTCTCTGGTTTTTTCTTTCTTCCGTACTTCTCGTAGTCCACCAAGAACAGTCCCTGTAACCCGATATCCAACAATGCGAGGCATAACATAAACCATCAGGATAAATAACCCTATGAGGATGAATACAGCTCCCAGAAGCAAGGCTAGAAACGGGACATCCCCTACAATAAAAAAAACAAAATCAGGGATGTATTGCAACATAGAATTTATATTTTCACTCATGAAAGCTACCTGGTATTAAACTTACTATTAGGATCTCGCAATAAAAAAATAATACCTGCCGTATATATTTTGTCAATCAGTTATATTTCTTACATCGTTGAAAAATAACGGGGCTATTATCTATGATCGCCACTATCCATTATTTAATGCCAAATACCTGAACAGCCAATGTACGTTCACGAGGACCATCCATCTCAAGCAATAAAATAGACTGGTAACGTCCTAGCATTAACTTACCATTATGAACCACCAGTGTTTCACTATTCCCAAGCATCATAGCAATCAGGTGAGAATGTGCGTTCTCAGGCTCATCTGGTGGAATATTCACGCGTAGATGCAAATCATTGTGTTTATACAACTCATCAGGAGGTGCTATTTTTAAAAAGAAATTACGAATGTCATCGAAAAGTCGCTCTTCGTTTTCATTTACCGAAAGTGCGCAGGTAGTATGCATCGAAGTGACTACTACCATTCCCTCCAACACACCTGACTCAGTTACAATATTACTTGCTTTCTCAGTAACGTCAGATACTGAAAATGACTCACCAGTGGAAATATTCAGTTCCTGATAACTATTCAACATTTATAAAACCTTTAATTCTTATAAGGGGTGCGAAGCACCGTAGTAGTGTAGCGCCTGAGTAACCTATAGCGAGTGACCTCATGTGTTTGTTATATTTTTATTGTGCATTTAATTTCGATACTGGTGGTTCAATAATTTTTTATAGTGATTTAACCCTTTAGCCGTAAATGTATAAAAAGAACCAAATGGGCAGGCTCCCTGTCTATTAATGGGTAGCCGTTTATTCTCCAATATATAGCCTGTAGATCCACTTTCCAAATCAATATAGCCAACTAAAACAATGATATTCACTTCTTCTTGCTGTAAATTTATTCTATTTAAATTTAGAACCTTTAGACTTTTTGCTGGTTTAAATATGCCTATTAATCGATGACCAAGTGTCTTGAAATGCCGTTCATTATGATCATAGACTGATAGGTCTTCTTCAATAATAGCCACTACGTGTTTTAGCTTTGTACCTTTAGGTATGTGGATACCAGATAAATCCAAGCCTATTTTACTAATTGGAGAAGGTGTTTCAGGCAAAATAATTTTTATTCCGCTTTTAATTCGAGAATCAAAGAATCCAATTCTTTTATGTAAAATATGTTTTTCTGCATATGATTGAGCATTAAGTGATGCAACTATACCCGGATAATCATTCAATAATTCAACACTTGCAGTTCCACCAGATGAGCATGCATAAGTATTAGAGGCTAGAATCTGAAGTAATAAATATAATATTACTTTAATAAAGTGATAGTTATATTTCATAGTATTTAGCTGGTATTTTTTCTTAACCATAACAATTAAAATAAGAACCATTATCAGTTAAGAGGATTTTTTTATGCCTTTTCGTTCTTGTTGAAGCCATGGCCAGGCTTCTCTTTTCGGATTAGATTATCCATGAATTTTTTGAACCTTCTCTGTCTGGTTTCAGGTTTCTTTGCAGATTCCAATCCATAAGCAATTGCGTAGCGATTAGATTTGGTTAGCATCTCATAGAACTGTTTCGCCTCCGGCATGCTCTCAAGAGCAGCTAGAAAATCTTCGGGAACCTTCATTGCACTAGCAGTATAGGCCTTTTCCCAACGACCGTCTTCTTTCGCCGCACGGACATGAACAAGCCCCGGCTCTTTCATCCGTCCTTCAATTATCAGACGGTCGACATGTTCTGCATTCCTCTTTGACCAATTACCTCGAGCCCTTCTCGGAGTAATTCTTTGAAGGTAGGCTTGGTCATCAAGCGACTTCTTGACGCCGTCAATCCACCCCCAACATAAAGACTCAATCACGACTTCGTTCCAGCTCACACTCGGAACCCCAGATCCCTTCTTGAATATCTTGATCAAAAGTTCGCTTTCAGTAGCATAGTTCGCTTGCAGCCATTTACTCAGCTCTTTTGGCGACTTAAAGGTCATCGTTTTAGGGGCATCAGATCTAGGCATGAAATCAGACTCGCTTGGCATAACATTCAGTTAACTGGCGGAGGCGCGTCAGCACCGTAGTCCGGTTGAAATGCTTGTTAGCTGATGACCTCGCCTTGACTCTAACAAAAGATGAATAGCCGGTATTATTAATAATGCTCCAAAAGCACCAAACAAAACATATGATATCTCTTCCATTTGAGTATTTGTGAATAACACATATATTAATACAAACACTCCTATTGATGAGAATGATATTCCAATATATAACATGTACCAAATAACTTTACTGGTTTTTGATAAAATAATTGGTCCTTTTTTTAAATAAACAATTGCTAAATACCATATTGCAATTACCATGAATAATGTAAATATAAAGATCATATTGAGTATGAGGCGATATTCTATTTGGTGACCTGTAAAGGTGATATCAAATAAGACATAAACTCCAACCAAATACAATATTGTAGTAGGCAACATTAATAGTAATGTTTCTATAATAAATAATCTTCGACTTTTTTGTTCTTTCATTATTGCAGCTAACAGTTTATTAGATGGAATTCCATGTTATATGGAATTCTATCTAAGTCCTTTGAACCTTTTTATTAATATGTACGGCAACCTTACCAAGAATCGGTATTTTATCTACTTATATTTGTCAATAATTATGTTTTTTTAGATGACTTAGGCCGCAAGAGTAGAAAACCATCACTAAAATTTTATTGTATTAAATTGATTTTTGCTTATCTGTTATTAAATACAATGAACGCTATTATGCGAGTTTGCAGATTATTATTAGCACTCTAAAGAGGCTATTAGCCTCGACAGTACGTAAGTACTATGTCACTTAAAACTCATCATCTATATATGCATCATCATTTGATGATGACAAATCGTCACTGTCATTATCATGATAGTCTGATTCCATTCTGGAAGCCGCTGTTGGTATTTTTACTGCAAACTCAACCCCGGTTGTATCTAAAGGCTTAAATATAATCTCTGTAGAAGCTGGTTTTTCTCTAACATCCAGATACCAGGTTGGCCTGGCCTCAAATTCAGGGTCGAGAAACAAGGTTTCACCCGACGCATCAAAATCATCGAAGATATGGGTTTGAACGCTATTATTGGGTGACACTTCAATACTCTTGATTGTTTCCTTTATACCAAACTTAAATGATTTGTTAATGGCTTCATCATCCGTTTTGCAGGATAACTTTCCGTTTTGGTTTAGCACCACTTCAATAATTTGGTTAACAACCTTCCCACTCGTGCACGCTATACGTAAAATATATTTACATTCCTGATTCGTGATATTTGAAAAATCAATACTGCCTTCATACCCGGATACTATTTGTTTAACAAAATACAAACCCAGGCCTTTGCCATGATTCCCTTTACTGCGTTTTCCAGAAAACCCTAATTGATAGATTTTGTCTCTTACATCATCTGATATAAGCGGCCCAGGGTTATAGATTTTAATTACTGCGTACTCATTCTCATTTGTCAGGGTTAGCGATAATTTTGCGTGCTGATTTTTATATTTTTTCTGGTCTGAGTAATACAGGGCGTTATTGATGAGATTTTCCATAACAAGAATAATGTAATTCTCATTACCAAAAAACTCACCTGCATTTTCCAGACACACTCTAATTTGGTTATCGCTATATCGATAGGTGTCCTCGGTGGGACTATTTAAATCTGATAAATACGTATCGTTATCTTCTACAAAACCTTCCAGTGATTTTACAATGGTCTCTTTAACAGGAAACGAAGGTGAAAATGGTGACTCATGTGAATCATCCAGTACTTTTCGATAATATAACTCTTCACATTCATATAATTTATTAGCGATATACAGTGCAATATTATCTGTTGTAGATAAATCTAGCAGATCCCACAGGTATACCATGCTATTCAGTGCTTTTTGATATTTTGCACGCTCAATAACGTCATCTATATGTTCTAGCGAATCTTCCAGTACCGACGTTACTCTGTCGTAACTAATAACACCGTTATGCCTTACTTCTGAAGCAATATTTTTAAAATGCAGGAATTTTTCATCATACTCAATATATTCAAGCAACTTGTCACTGATAAATAACTTTAGTTTATCGGCATGCCCTGAATAACGATGCGCCTTATTCTGTAATGCATATTTGCTTTTAAATAATTCATCAAGCTGCTCTTCTCTGGCCTGAAGCCGGTCATCAAATTCTTTCCCTACTTTCTTGCAGCGAAAGAAATCCATAATAAATGCAATGATAACGACCGCCAGTAAAAATAACTTGATCCAGTCATTATCTAGCAGCTCAACAGCGAGCGGCCCTAAAAAATCAATGCCTCTGCTGTCATTAACGGCAAGCAGTATGACGATATAAGCAATACTGAACGTTACTCCATACCAGGGGAATTTGATTATTGTTTTATCCATTATGATATCCAGTCATTATTGTTATATTTTTTCCAGCCATACGACCCTTTATCGCCACAATTGATTACACCTGAGCCACTTTTACATGCGTCGATAAATACACCTTCTCCACCATCAGCATTATCGATTGATCGTCGAAGTGTTTTTATATGCTGCCTGTACGTGGCATACGAATACCCGTCTGGGTCAACATCTAGGAACTCTGCGATTTGCCAGGTGGTAACAGGTCTGGGAGAACGTTCAACCAAGCATCTTAAAATCTTTCTGGGTGTTGGTGCTAATGGTCTTTTAGGGTTATCCGGGTTCATTAATCTGACGCCCTTCCAGTAGACCTCCCAGGTATCAAGATCCAGCTTCAGATCACCGCTGGTCAATATACTACCCTGCTGAATTGACTCGTTACCGGTATTAACTGCTTTTTGTCTTATACAGGCCTTTAGTCGCCAGCATAAGACTTGTTCTATATTTTTCTGATGCTTAGCAATAAAATCGGTTACCTGATATTCAGATATGGCTTCTTTTTCGATTTCGGTTCCTGAATGTTCAGAGAAAAAGATAATCGGAAGCCCTGGCCATTTTTTTAATAATGCTGTCGATACAGCAAAGCCGGCCTGGTCATTGCCATTCATCTTTGCATCGAGCAATGCTATGTCTGGCGCATCATTAACTTTTGTTAATGCAATCTGCTGGCGAGCAGATTCACTGTATTTGTGTATTTGTAATTCATTGGGGTCACCATCAAGATCTGCATTGACTAACACATCTTGAAATTTTTCAATCCAATGTAATTGGTCTTCGACCCAGAATATTTTCGCCATTATTTTATCTTTAAGTTATACAGATATTTAATCCGTGAACGGCGTCTCAAACACTCATTATTCTATCAGAATAACCTGATTTTCCAGTTCAACTTTTTGGCCACTACGTATTTTACAACGTTTACGATTCTCTATTGCCCCATCTACCGACACTTCTCCGGCGACGATCAACTTATTAGCTCGACCACCACTTTCGCATAAACCTGTAACCTTTAAAAGACTATTCAACTCTATAAAGTCATTACCTTCAAGTTTAAACTGCACTATCACATTCCTTTAATATTAAGTAATACTAATTAACAGACATATTAAAATTTAATAAGCTTCTATTTCATACGTTACAGACAGCTTGTGTGACTCACCAGAAGGAATCACGACTGCATTGGTTGCAGCATTTGCTGTTTCGACGCATACCATATGCGTATGTCCATCTTGACCCATATCACCCATTTGATCAGATTTGAGCTGCCAGGGATTCCAGACAACAGTAGATAAACTACCTGACTTTTTAATTCTTATGATTCGGTTATACCCATCATCTTTTATTTCGACTGTGCCATCGGTATCTACATACACACGATCAGTTTCTTCAACAAATTGTATGCCGCCATCCTGATTATTTAATTTAAATGATTGCGTTTTATCAAGGTAAGCACAGTCATTCAGACCATTTACTATTACATTATTAATATGACTCACATTAAAATAAGTATGTAATGCTTCTGTGAGTGTAATATCTTGCTCAGAAAAATTACTTGTCTTTAATACAACATCCAACTTATCTGAAACTGTTACTTCTAATTCCAGTGAAGTCTTGTATGGCCAATATTTATTATTATGCTGCTCGTTTAATAATTTGAACTTTAAAACCGTGGCACCATTACTTAATGATTCTAAATATATTAACCCCCACATTTCAGTTCGTGCAAAACCATGAGCAGGGAAAGACGAAGTTTCGACATGATCACCAAACCATGGCCAGCACACAGGTATACCACCTCGTATCGATTTATTTTTTTTGAAACGGGCATCTTCTGAAAGCCAGATGACAGGCTTTTGCTTCTTTGGAGCCCAGCTCAAAACCTGAGCGCCCTGCATAGAAATTCGTGCTTCTGCAAACTGATTATTAATCTCTATGATAACGATACCTTCATCAGTTTCAATAAAGGAAACATTGTCGTTATTAAATTGTTTTTGAAGTTGCTCGCTATTGATCATAATTAACTTATCAATTAAAAATAAACACTACAATTAATTAAATAGAAAAATGAGGGGACTAAATTAAATTTCACACTGTAAAATAAAAGCTGAAATTATATTACTGAGTTTAATAACGCTTTTTGGTTTTCTTTCGGTCATTACTTTTATTATAAGGCGACGGTCTTTTGCGCGATGCATGCGAACCAGCCGACCGATCTGAAAATTTCTTTTCTTTAACGATTTCCATGCCAGTAATATCGAGAAGTGTATTAATCTGTTTTACAGTTAATTCTTCCCATTTTCCCTGGCGAAGCGATCTCGGTAAACTGATCGTGCCGTATCTGACTCTTTTCAAGCGACTAACTTTTATGTCTTGCGATTCCCATAAACGCCTGACTTCACGATAACGACCCTGATGCAAGATAACATGATACCAATGATTAGCGCCCGTTCCACCTGCATCAACTATGCTATCAAACTTAAGTACGTCACCTTCACAGTCAACGCCTGCTAACATATTATCCAATGCTTCTTGCGGCACTTCTCCTAAAACACGTGAGGCATATTCACGCTCTATCTCAAAAGAAGGATGCATTAATCGATTAGCCAATTCACCGTCAGTAGAAAACAGTAATAATCCACAGGTATTCAGGTCAAGGCGGCCGATTGATATCCATCGACCGTTTTGTAATTTTGGTAAGTGATCAAAAACTGAATCTTTGTGCTCCGGATCATTACGACTACAAATTTCACCTTCATTTTTGTAGTACATAATAACTCTGCGTTCGACATCTTGCAGGCCATCCAGTTTGACTTGTTTTCCGTTTACGTAGACTCGATCAGTCTCTGAGATGTGATCCCCTATTTTCGCAGGCATCTTATTGATTTGTATTTTACCTTCACGTATCCAGCTTTCTATCTGCCTACGCGAGCCTACACCTAATCTGGATAATGCTTTCTGAATACGCTCGGACATACCTACATCAAGCTTCTAATTCTGCTGGTGTTTCTTTGTCACCAGCTGTACTCATTATTTCCTCGCTTACTACTTCATCAGTTTCTTCAATGGCATCACCTTCTGAAGCTGCGTCAGTTTGTTTAGCAGATGGGACGCCAGGTATTTCAAGATCCAGTTCAGCATTAATACTATCTATGTCACGTAATTCAGCCAATGTTGGCAAATCATCTAATGACTTTAAACTAAAATAATCCAGGAATGTTTTTGTCGTAGCATACATAGCCGGTTTACCGGGTACATCACGGTGACCAACGACTTTAATCCATTCTCTTTCTTGTAATGTTTTAATAATAGAAGAGCTAACACTTACACCGCGAATATCTTCTATCTCACCACGCGTAATGGGTTGTCGATAAGCCATCAAAGATAACGTTTCGAGCAAGGCACGCGAATATCTTGAAGGTCGTTCTGACCATAAACGCCCAACCCACTCTGAGTAATCTTCTTTAACTTGAATGCGATAACCACTCGCGACTTGTTTTAATTCGATTGAACGTTCTTTGTAATCTTCATTTAGCTCATCAAGTGCGACACGTATTTCATCACGGCCAGGTTGTTCACTGTCCAGAAATAATCCAAGCATCTGGTCAACGGATAAAGGCCTACCTGCGGCTAATAATGAACCTTCGAGTATGTATTTTAATGATTTTTCACTCATTGACATAAAATCCTGAAATAATGTTTATTTAGACTCAGCATCTACTAAAACGGGTTTATTCTCACTCGCTGCAACTGCCTTCACATGTATTGGACTAAAAGGCTCGGCTTGGACCAATTCAAGCAATGATTCCTTAATAAGCTCAAGAATAGCCAAAAAGGTGACAACGACTCCCATTCTACCCTCTTTCACTTCAAACAGCGTTGTAAATTCTATAAACGTATCCGCATTAACACTACTTAAAACCAATGACATACGTTCACGTACTGATAAGGGTTCCATTGCAATATGATGATGCGAAAACATCTCGGCGCGATGTAATACGTCTTTAAACGCAATCAATAATTCTTTTAGATCAACATCAGGTTCAATTTTCACCACGGTTGTCTCGATCGCCTCTACATTCACCGAATGAATTTCACGCCCCAAACGTGGCAATCTATCTATATCTTCTGCAGCTTGCTTAAACCGCTCATATTCTTGCAGACGTCTTACTAGCTCAGCTCTTGGATCATGCTCATCAGCATCTGCTTCAACTGGGCGCGGCAATAACATTCTGGATTTAATTTCAGCTAGCATTGCAGCCATTACCAGGTACTCTGCAGCCAATTCAAGGCGCAGCTCTTTCATTAACTCAATATAGTCCATGTACTGCTTGGTTATTTCAGCCAGCGGTATATCGAGAATATCGAGGTTCTGCCGCTTTATTAAGTACAAAAGTAAATCCAGAGGACCTTCAAAAGCCTCAAGAAACACTTCAAGTGCATCGGGTGGAATATAAAGATCCTGAGGTAAGTCTGTTACGGCTTCTCCCTGAACAATGGCGAACGGCATTTCAGACTGCACTGGTTTTTCTGGCCCCTGCTTATCATTGACCTGCGGGGCATCATTAGATGAAACCAGCGTCAGTTTGTTTTTCTCTTCTTCAGTCATAAAATTCTAGCTACTTATATGTAATAAATAAGATTAAATATAGCACCTATCTAATTAATTTTTATATGATAATCCCATTGCTTTTCTTACTTCATCCATGGTTTCACGAGCAACATCTCTCGCAGCCTCACAACCTTCAGCAATAATACCATGCACGGTGGTTGGATCCTCAATAAATTGATTAGCCCTTTCTCTTATTGGTGCCAATTCTTTTAAAACAGCATCGATAACAGGTTGTTTGCAATCAACACAGCCAATACCTGCAGTCGTACAGCCTTCTTGCACCCATTTCCTAACCTCGTCATCTGAATAAACTTCATGGAGCTGCCAAACAGGGCACTGTGCGGGATTTCCAGGATCTGTACGCCTGACGCGCGCAGGATCAGTTGGCATTGTGCGTAGATTTTTTTCTATCACTTCAGGGTCTTCACGCAAAGGGATTGCATTACCATAGGATTTAGACATTTTGCGCCCATCCAAGCCTGGCATTCTTGATGCGGGAGTTAATAATGACTCAGGTTCGGCTAAAATCATGCGGCCACTACCTTCTAAGTAGCCATATAATCGCTCACGATCGCTTATCGTCAAATTTTGCATGTTATCGAGCAGTGCTCTACCTGTTTCTAACGCTTCATAATCGCCTTTCTCTTGGTACTGAGTTCGTAAATTATTGTATAAACGGGAGTTTTTCTTACCCATCTTTTTGATAGCCGCTTCTGCTTTTTCTTCAAATCCAGGCTCACGGCCGTAGATATGATTAAAACGTCTCGCTACTTCACGTGTAAGCTCTACATGCGCCACTTGGTCTTCTCCAACCGGAACAAGACCTGCTTTATACATAAGTATATCGGCGCTCTGCAGTAATGGATATCCTAAGAAGCCATAAGTGGCGAGGTCTTTCTCTTTCAGCATTTCTTGCTGATCTTTATAAGTGGGCACACGTTCTAGCCAACCTATTGGCGTAATCATAGAAAGTAACAAATGTAATTCAGCATGCTCAGGTACACGTGATTGGATAAATAACTTGGCCGAACTAGGGTTGACGCCTGCTGCCAACCAGTCAATCACCATTTCCCATACGTGACTTTCTATTTTAGACGTATCTTCATAGTGAGTCGTTAATGCATGCCAATCTGCTGCAAAAAAGAAACACTCATACTCATGCTGAAGTTTTATCCAGTTTTTCAATACACCATGGTAGTGACCCAAATGAAGCCCGCCTGTAGAGCGCATACCAGATAATACTCGTTGCTGTTGTGTTACGACCGAACTCAAAATGACTCCTTTTTAATTCTATTACACGCCTAGCGCGTACAAAAAACCCATTGTTAATTGATCTGGTAAGCCCGCTAATACCGAAAAACTACTCATTAGCGACATAATAACCGGACTTACAAGCTTACCCAGTATTCCTAAAAATAAAAGTGCAATCAGAATCAAAAAACCAAATGGCTCAATGCGACTTAATTGATCACTGTATTTAGGGGGTAAAATCTCAACCAGCACCCTACCTCCATCTAAAGGCGGTATCGGAATTAAGTTAATGACCATTAAAATGATATTAACAAAAATACCCGCTACTCCAACAGATATTAAAAATAACCCTGCCTCACTAAAGCTTTCACTGACAATGATCATCAACCTGATCCACAACGCCCAGAAGCAGGCCATTAATAAATTAGAACCCGGCCCTGCCAATGCGACCAATGCCATATCACGCTTAGGGTTATTTAAATTTCGATAACTGACCGGAACAGGTTTCGCGTAACCAAATACAAAACCAGCGGAGATTATCGTCACTGCTGGTATTAAAACCGTGCCTACAGGATCTATATGTTTAAATGGATTCAATGTTAAACGACCCATCATTTTGGCTGTCAAGTCACCAAAACGGCTAGCTATCCACCCATGAGCCACTTCATGGACTGTGATCGCAAAAATAACCGGGACAACCCACACGCTAATCTTCTGCAGCAGCGTAAATTCATTCATGGAAATATTATACCTGTTATTTACTCGCTAAGCTTGTAAAATTAGAACGCTAAATATATAAGGTTATTTCTAGATAGAGATTATATCTTATTGTTTTATATGTTATTTTAATAGGATTATTCCTGATGAAGCTAGTAGTATCGTAATAATAGAACAGATATAAATTAATGCATTTTTTTGATATTTTTTGGGTGTTTTCAGGTAACTACAATTTTGTAAATAGAGGCGGAAAAATTGCGCGTTAATAATATTCTCACCGCTCTTCACCAAGGTTATATCCCAAATAATAAAACTGGCATACACTAGGCCCGCTATGCCTGAAAACAGTATTAATAACAATATCAGCATAATATTATCTATTCGAGTATAGAGGCATCACCCCTGCCATGCCTGGCTACACGAGGAGTGCCCTCCAGAAAATCAACTACCGTTGTCGCTTCAAAACCACAATTTCCACCATCAATAACTAGATCTACATCGTGCTGAAGACGTTCACGCATTTCATATGGCTCAATTAACGGCAAATCATCGCCCGGTAGTATTAATGTAGAGCTCATTATTGGCTCACCTAGCTCGACCAGCAATGCCTGAGTAATCGGGTTGTCAGGCACACGAATACCGATCGTCTTCTTTTTTGGATGCTGCAAACGTTTAGGGACTTCATTCGTCGCTTTAAAAATAAAGGTATAAGCACCTGGAGCAAGTTTACGTAGTAATCTGTAGGCCATGTTATCAACCTTTGCATACGATGCAATTTCAGAAAGATCGCGACAAACCAGAGTAAAATTATGATTACTGGAAACCTGCCTGATTCTTCTTATACGATCAAGCGCTGCTTTTTCACCCATCATACAGCCCAACGCATAACTCGAATCGGTTGGATAAACAATCACTCCTCCACTTTTCAATATCTCAATACTTCTATGAATTAAGCGCAATTGAGGATTATCCGGGTGTATTTGAAAAAATTGGCTCATGACCAGGCCGTCCAAATAGGCTCGCAACCAGAAGGAAGCGAATGAAGCTTACCTAATTCTACCCAGGCATTTTCAGGCCCATGATAATCAGAACCCTGTGAGGCTAACAAAGAATAACGTTTCGCATACAAAGCCATGTCCCGACGTTCATTTGGGCTGTGACTCCCAGACACTACTTCGATACCTGTTCCACCAAACGCCTTAAAATGCTCAATGAAACGACGTAACTTGGTGGCACTCATTCTATAACGCGCAGGATGCGCAATAACAGCATTACCACCTGCTCCTCGTATCCACGTTATAACACTTTCTAAATCAGCCCACTTACCTGAAACATGACCCGGCTTATTGCTAACCAGGTATTTTTTAAACACTGCGCCAACATTTTTAGCCTTGCCACTTTCTACAAGATATCTGGCAAAATGCGTGCGACTAACAAGCTGGCCTTTTACATACTTCAATGCCCCCTGATACGCGCCTTCTATTCCTGATTTTTCTAATCTCCGGCCTATTTCTTCAGCTCTCCATTGCCTGAAATTTCTTAACCCCAATAAACCTTCTTGTAAAACATCATTACCAGGATCAACACCCAATCCAAGAACATGAATGGTCATATTTTCCCAGGTAACAGAAATTTCCACACCATTAATCAATATCACATCACATTTCTTTGCGGCTACTGATGCTTCCTGCAAACCATCTGTCGTATCGTGATCGGTAAGAGCCAGTACATTCACACCATTCTGCTTAGCAAGCAGCACGAGTTCAGTCGGGCTTAATGTGCCATCTGATGCAGTAGAATGAGTGTGTAAATCATAATTCATAACTAACTCTTTTATCTATTATTTACAATCATGTCATTTGATACTAATTTTCCTCAAGGGAAAGTGATAGTATAGTCACAATATTAATATCCAAACTAACAATATTTGAACCATTATACTCTAATTTTAAACTAAACAATAAAATGATAAACATATGAAATTTTTATTTGATTTTTTCCCACTCATTGCTTTTTATGCTGCCTATAAGATTTATGACAATGACATCTTCATTGCCACTGGAGCGATCATAATCGCTACACTCATTCAAATCACTTATAACTGGGTCAAATTCAAGAAAGTCGAGAAGATGCATGTAATTACTGCCGTACTCGTAACTTTTTTTGGCGGAATCACTATACTCCTACACGATCCTGTTTTTATCCAATGGAAAGTTAGTGTCATTAATTGGATCTTTGGGTTAGCTTTTATCGGCAGCCAGTTTGTAGGTGAAAAAACAATCGTTGAACGCATGATGGCAAACGCTATCACTGTTACCCCTGCCATTTGGCTTCGACTTAACTTAAGCTGGGCCTTGTTCTTTATCAGTATGGGCTTCCTGAATTGGTATATCTTCACTCACTATAGCGAAGCTTTATGGGTAGATTTTAAAGTATATGGCATGCTTGGACTGACATTTGTATTTGTTGTTTTGCAAGGCATTTATTTAACACGACACATACAAGAAGAACCAGAAAAAGAGGATTAAGATATGTTGTATGCAATTATTGGAGAGGACATAGATAATAGCCTTGAAAAAAGATTATCCGTACGCGAAGCACATTTGAGCCGATTAAAATTACTACAAGATGAAGGTCGCTTATTAATGGCAGGTCCTTTCCCAGCAATTGATGCAGAAGACCCAGGCTCAGCAGGTTTTACAGGTAGTTTAATAGTAGCCGAATTTAATAGTCTGGAAGAAGCTAATGATTGGGCTAACAATGACCCGTATACATCAGAAGGTATTTTTAAAACTATAAGTATAAAGCCCTACAAAAAAGTATTCCCTAGTAACTAGAGCAAAAATACTTTACAGCATTCGCCATTACATTTGTAACCACTATGATAGTCATGATCATTAAACCAAATTTTCAAGCATTTCAGGCTCATGCAAACAAAACCCTTGAGCATAATCAACACCCATCTCTTTGAGTTTCACACATATCTCATCTGACTCAGCATGTTCAGCAATTGTTTTAATACCCATTACATTACCAATATGCGAAATAGATTTAACCATTGCATAATCAACAGAGTCAGCAATGATTTCACGAACAAAACCACCGTCAATTTTCAAATAATCAACATTTAGATTCTTAAGATAATTAAA